>Ga0256407_10002296_pt1 | contig 36980 bp, 18 predicted proteins | sample RumenRJG_04DNA_FD_193489 | JGI IMG/M metagenome (GOLD analysis project Ga0256407, IMG submission 193489) | Bovine rumen microbial communities from Lethbridge, Alberta, Canada - RJG_04 | ecosystem: Host-associated > Mammals > Digestive system > Stomach > Rumen | place: Canada: Alberta...
GCAACGGTAACGAGGTGAAGCGCGTGACCAGCGACGACGACGCAGAGGTGGAGGACCCTGAGAACGAGAACGGATCTACGGGTAACGGAGAGAACGGATCTACGGAGAATGGCGGTAGCCAGAACCAAGGCGGTAACAGCAACACCGGTGGTGGCGACTTGGGACAGAATTGACACTTTGAACTTTGAACTTTGAACTTTGAACTTTGTAATCGACCTTGGTCGCTTTGACCTTTAGGTCTAAGAACTTTGAACTTTGAAAGTTATGAAGAAGGAGACATGGAAATGGCTGATTCAGTTGCTTATCAGCATACTGACGGCAATCGCAACTACGATGGGAGTAACCTCGTGTATGGCGTGATAGAAAAGGAAAGAGGCAGTTTTCACACTGCCTCTTTCTTTTATTTAATCTACATAATCGGGGTCGAAGTGACTATGGTATTCGATGCACAACTTTTTATAGTATTCGCGTGTAGCCTCGCTGGTGGTATCTGCGCGGATGATTTCATAGTAGAAATGGGAGAGGCCTGGCTCTACCCCACTCTCTGTATGGATGACGTTGTAGAGCGAGTCGCCCAGCACGGGTCGGCAGATGTCCTCGGGATTGGCTGCATAGTAATTACGGTAGCTCTTGACCTGTATCTCGGTATAGAGGTACTGGAACTTCAGATTGAAGAGGTCGCCCCAATAGCCGCGGTCGCTGGTCTGGTGCTTGTAACGACCGAAGATGCCGCGCTCAGTGGCCGTCGCTGTCACGTCGTCGATGACTTTGCGTATCGAATCGTACTCGCAGAGAACGGTGGTACGTGCCAAATCCTTCAGTTCGAAGGGTCTGGAATTATCGGTAATGCACTTGCGCTCGGTACTCTCACGGGTCTTGTAGTTAAGGGGCGTGGTCATTCCCTTGTGGCGTGCAGCCACCTCTTCGGCAAGCGTCTGTGTGGGCAGACCATAGACTTGCGCCCAACTTAAGGCCTGATCCAGTTCATGCTGGAATTCCGTTACTGTTGATTCACCGCTTGGATTGTCGGCGCGATCACAAGAGGTAAACGAGATGCCGCAAACGAGGATGGCGGCCAGCATCCATATTTGGATGGTCTTCATTGCTTTCATCTTCATCACTATTGAGCTTTTTCAGGTTCCGGTCCGTCGAGCGATGGAAGCGTAGGAATTTCCTCTTGCACTCTGCGTGGAGCTGATGCAGCAGCATCGGCTGAATAGATCTTGGTGACGTCGCCTCTGGAATTGGTCACATTTACCGAAACGGTAATCTTACCTACCTTACCCGTAAAGATGCCGGGGAAAGCACTGTATTCACCGGGACCTACGTCATAAAGGCCGTCAGAGCCCATCGTAGCTTCAATCTCACCACCACTGAGGGTAATGTTGCCACATGTAGGATAGTTTACGGCATCCCAATCGTGTCTGATGCCAGTACCGATGCCGGCGCCATAGACACCGCTGCACCATGCCTTTACCTTTCCACCGGTAATGGTGATATTGCCACAGGTGTTGGCAATGTCGCTATACTGGTAGCCTGTGCCTATGCCAGCAGCATTGGAACCGCCACGTGCTTCCACGGTACCGCCATTAATGGTGATGTTGCCACAGATAGAGGCGTTATTATGCGAGGTACCACCTCCGATGCCAGCAGCATTCGCCCCGCCATTGGCATAAACCTTACCGCCATGGATGGTGATGTCGCCACAGGTTGTCGGCTTATTATATGACAAGCCACAGCCTATACCAGCAGCCATATAACCACCATTGGCATGTATCTCGCCGCCATGTATGGTGATGTTGCCACAAGTACCGCCGTCGCCAGCACCGATGGCAACGCTGTGACTACCGGCGTTCAGCAGATAGTAACCCTCCTCAATGACGATATCGCCGCAAGTGCCCAATCTATCGGTACCAATAACTGCAGCCTGCTGACTATTGACAGCATCAACGGTAAATGAGCCCTTACCTCTCAAGGTCAGTGTGGTACCAGCAGGACCGGCCTTCAAATCGGCCTTCCAATGGTTGTCGCCCTGCCAAGCAGTGTTGTTCGAATTCTCAGCCAATATGATGGTGGCATCGCCTTGACAAGCAATGGGATTATAACCGCCAGGGTTCTGATAGCAATGGACGTCAGAGAGCACAACGGTAGCGCCTGCAGCAATGGTTAGGGGATAGTACATAGCACCCGTCAGCACATCGCCATCCTGTGCCGTGTAGGCAGCTCCAATAGCTTCAAGGTTGGTCTTTGCCTTGGTGGTTACCAAGCAGGAGGCCGACTGCTCACCGCCAACAGTGACGGTAATCGTAGCCTGTCCCTCAGCAACGGCGGTTACCTTACCATTCTGGTCAACGGTAGCAATGCTATTGTTGCTGGAGGTCCATACAGCGCTCAGTCCTGTGGTGCCAGCGTCGAAAATATCGAGTGTCTCGTAGTCGCCAACACCAATCAGCGTACTGGTGGTCTGTGGGTTGAACGAAACGACCTTCACTTCGTAAGAAGCACTGCCAGCCAGATAATACTCATTGGCAGGTGCACTTGCTGTGATAAGAGTTGTACCTACGGATAGGGCGGTAACCTTACCCGTAGCAGGGTCGACGGTTGCCACACTAGGATTACTTGACGAGTACTCCAAGCCATCGGTATTAATCGTTTCGCCAACACGGGTCATCTGGTCGCCAAGACGCATAACTACCGTGGTCTGGTTAATCTTTACATAGCTACCTACAGGGTTGTCGAGACTAGCCATAAACTCTTTACAACTGGTCGTGAACAGGGCTACGAGCAACAGGGCTCCTCCCACTAAGAGATTGAATTTTTTCATTTTTGTTTTTATTATTAATTTAGTTATTATTTACTTGTTCTCTTGGATTCCGTTACGAAACAGGCCACGATGCCATAAGTGATGGTGGGTCGAATCCATATTTCGGTCAGCATGAAATCGGTATATTGGTCTTTGGGTTCGAGATAGATGTCGAGGTTGTAGAGTGAGGCAATGATCACGTCGATGATGAAGATGGTCCACAGGTTGAACTTCGAATAGGTTTTCCACTCCTTACGGGCATAGAAGTAAGTGAGCGTAATGAGGAGATACACTGAGAAGAAGAGGCACGCCAAGTGGATAGAGTAATAAGCCAATGGGGGCAGGAATAGGATGTCGCGCAACAGTATCGTTATACCCACACACACCGACGTCCAGTAGTTGAACTGCTCGGAGGTGATGCGTATGTTGAAGAAGTACATCCACATCATCACCAGACAGGCGATGTAGAATAGGTTAAGCACCAGTTCGGGCCACGTTTCTTTCAGACCGAAATGAAATACACCATAAATCATGATGCCCACAGAGAGTGCAGCGGCAACGGCAGTAATGCAGATGTCGAATACTTTGGCTTTCTTCTTAAATCTTGTCTCCATATTTTTTTAATTATTTTGTTGCTATGGTAAAGTGTGGAAGGGACGGACGGTGAGGGCGTCTGTTTTATAGCCGCTAATAATATTAACAACAGATGAACTGAAACTGAGGCAAAAAGGCAAACCTTCGCCAGGATCGTCAGAACTCCAATAATAGCCTAATTCGGAAACTTTCCAAAAGTCAGAAGGATCATTATCCGTGTCATCAAGTCCTGCTGCTGGGAGGAAGAGCGAATTACTTCCGATGGTAAACATACGACCATTCACTCCATAGGGAGCGCCCCATGTACTCGGCTTAGCGGCCAGGGCCTCAAGTTCAGTCCGTGTAGGAACATACCAAGTGCCTGTAAGTCCTGACGCACGGTTTTCAAAGGTATAGTATGTTCCGTAGTCTTCGAGGTATAGTGCACCCACATTCTTCAGGGCGACGGCTGTTGTGCTGTTAAGGACTATAGCAGGGAGTCCGTCAAGCACGCCGATATCACCTACATTAGTGCTGGTGAGTGCCGGCAACGGAGTCAGTGCTATGTCGACCGCATAGATCCTGCCATCAGTTAGTTTGGCATTTTTCGTCGCAGTGTACCAATTGCCAGCTTCGTCCTGGATAATGAAAGAATAAGCCTGCTTTAGATTAGAGTTGCTGCGCAGGGCGACATAGACATTAGTAGATGGGGAGGTGAGGGCGCCAGTAACCGCTCCTATCGTCGGCTCACCATCCCCTACGATACTTTGCACCAAACCGGCAGCTGTAATGTGGAAGTTCTTCACTTTGACGGGGAATGTGAACTTGGTGATGGACTGTTTTGACGCGAAATTTACTGGGCTTTGTGTAAATGACAGTGGGTCGGTAGAACTTACCGTGATAGTTCCCTTTGCAAAGTGCTGATGGGCAGCGATGCCATCCAGTGTTCCATCCTGACCATCGTATTTGGCCGTTGCACTAAGGTAGTACAGCGACAGAACATCGTTGACATTGATGCTCCCTGTTATTGTTCCTGACAGCGTAGTGCTCGGTCCATCGGCCTGAGCAGTTAGAGTGCCAACAGAATTTCCACTGGCATTCACCACCTCAACTATATCACCCTTGGTAAAGCTAGCATTAATATTACTGCCATTTTCACTCAACGCACGGGTTTCTGCGTCGCCCATAAAAGCTGTGAGGGTAACATTGTAGAAATGAGGAGCATCTGCGCTCTCGTCATTATCGCTTGAACATGCGGTGAATGCCAGCATGGCCAGTATGCCGCAAAGACTCTTGATTGTTTTCACGTTCATTTCATTCATCTGTCCAGACACCATCTTGATATACATATCCACCAAGCGTAGCATCGCTGGTAGCACTACTCTGCAGTAGGGAACTGCTTTTGCGCAGTTCCACTACTTGGAGGGTGGGTTTAATATATTCTCTTTTGTTTCCCATATCGACTTATCTCTTGAAAATCTTACGACCGTTCTTGATGATGATGCCACGATAGCTGTCGTCCACCTTCTGGCCTTGCAGGTTATAGACACCCTCCGTCTTACCTCTTACATCATCCATCTTACCACTTACATCTTCTACGCCCGTAGGCTCATCCTTTGAACGGTCGTAGACTATGATTCCAATGCGGTCGTTAGTCAACGGCAGGTTCTCGAAGGTCGTGGCATCATAAGCCGTGAAGCAGTAGCTCATGGGCTGCATAGACACACCACCGGTAGCACCCACGCGATAGAAGTAACTACTGTTGGCTGACTCGCCGAATATCAATGCTCCATACTCATTCAGCAGGTTGTCAGGCTCCGGCAGAGGCATCTGCCATACATCATAGCGACCTGCGAAGGTGGAACACCAATAGTGCATCTCTTCAAAGATCTCTTCGGCATCATTATCAGAGACTTTAGTCAGCGCTTCCTCCAATTTTTCGGCCATATCCGGGGTCACTAACGGCGTGGCACCTTCATGCTTGGCACGTACCAACAAGGGAGCAGCAAAAGGTATCGCCATGCCCTCTTCAGCCGGCTCATAGATGACCGTTACCGCAAAGCGATCGTCAGCTGCCTCATCATAGATATCACTGAGGAACAGAATATCATAGTCGGCAAGCATCTCGGCCGTGACAACCTGATCAGGAGCGGGTTCAAGGACGATGGGTTGCCATCCTTGCTCGATCAGCTCAGAGAAGGCACCGCGGTGGGCTGCACGTCTTTGGGCAATAGCCTGCTGGGCTGCACCACCCTTCTTTCTCTGCTTACGTGCCCAGTCGGTCTGAGCATATTCTTCGAGGTTGCCCGTAGCCTTATCAGCATATTGCAAGTAGTAGCGGAAGGGACCTACTCCCGTTTTGCCGTCGCTGAGAACGAAGTCGTCCTTGTCGTTGTTCCAGATGTACATCAGTTCCTTCTTAGCCTTGTCGGCAGCTATGAAGCCGTAGTTAACCATGATACGTGCAATATCCTTCGTGCTTGCCATCGATGCAGCAACGCCATCCTTTGGTATCTTGATAGTCATGGGCTTCGTGTGTCCATCCTTGACAAGCTTCATGGCGAAGTTGTATTCAGACTCATTGGGTGCACGGAAAGCCAACGGCTCATTGGCTACTACCTGATAGGTGTCAGCGCTGGTAATCTGTTTCATCAGAATGTTGCCCGTGACGTCCTTCTCGAAGCGGTAGAATTCAACACCCCCTTGGAACATACTTGCATCCATCGTATAGTCGAAGGGCAGCACCCAAGGCTCGTAGGCATTGTTGGTACCACGACGCTTGTAGGTGATATTATCTACCGACACTTCTGCCGGACAAATAAGCGTTTGACCGTCGGTGATGGTCAGCGATGAAAGATGTCCGCCAACGACACTGATGATATTGGTGCCTACGGCCATTTTCGATTCAACCACGTCAAGGATACCCTTGGCATAGACAGGATAATCCGCCTTTACATTCTTGGCGCTGTCAGCCTGGGCAGCATACAAAGTTAGGTCGGTGGGATCAACCCAAGTCCAGTAGTTCACAGCCGCTTCCTCCTTATTGCTGATAGGATATACTTTGCCCATGCTCTTATCCATCAGAATGAGGCTACCCGTAGCAGAGCAATGGTCAACGAGGCCACTTCCCTCCATATGCACAGCTATGCCGGCAATGCTGTTTTGATATGCGTAACGTGCGTTATCGTCCAATCCAAACTTACGGATGGTTCCGTTGAAGTGGCAGTCACTTATCGTGCCGTAGTTGATGTAGGCTATACCGCCACATGCTTTCGTTGTGACCACGTCAGCCTTCACTTGCAGATGCTTCACCGAAGCCCCATAATTGATATTTTTAAAGAGGCCCCAGCAGGCGGTCTTGCCGGTGTAGGTGATGGTATGTCCGCCTCCGTCAAAGTTTCCTTTGAGCGTGAAGTTGCCATCCCATACACCCAGGTCAATGTCCTGATTCAGACGGATATCACCTATCTTATTATTAACAGCCAGCAAATTTTCCCTGCTATTGATCTCATATTGAGGCTTCAACACCTTGACAGTGAGGTCAAGACCCTTATATCCATCATAATTCGAAAAAGTCTTGAAGTAGAGAGTCATCACGCTGCCGCTACTGGTCAGTGTACCTATGTCGTAAGGCTTGCCCTTCTCGCGGCTATAGAAACGGACCTCATCACTTTGGTTGCGCAGTCTCTGATCGTTCGGCAGATCATCCGAATAAGGGCAGTCATAGGCACAGAGATAATCGTCAATTAAAATAGACCAGCCTTCTGTTGTCGTCACAGTTCCCGTCAGTTGCAGTCTGCACCCATCGGGAGCAAACAGTGTCACATAGCGTTTGCCTGAATTATAAGGACCGTCCTTACCACCGTTGTCATAGACCTTGATGGAAGTAAAATTCACAGGGATGTGCTGCCAGATTATCCCGTTGGGGTCTTGCGGCATATTGATAGAGTTGTCATACTGTGCGTAGAGCGTGAGCTCCTCGTTGTATAACATCGTCGCATCCTTTGGATAGACTGTTCCACTGCCATCGACTTTGGTGCTCCATTCTTTAAACGGGAAATGGACATTCTGAGGAGTATATTTGTCCAACTTGATCAGGCTGCCCTTCAAGACATTAATTTTTTTATTGCCAATCACTTGATCCACCAATATCATATCTAATAAGGAGCGCGTATTGTCATTGGTGTATTGATTGTTGATACCATAGACGATTGGGGCGGATTCGTACAGAATCGGCTGGTTGCCGGTTCCGATGGTCTGTCGCCAGATGATGCTGTCGCGGTATGTGCTGTTAAGACGATAGCATATCTCACCGCTGGCCAACCTGAAGTTGTCCACACCGGTCTCACAGTCTATCAGTGTGCCCTTGCCTTCACTGCTTACCAGTGCATTGGCGTCAGTATAGCAACGGTTTAAGGTAGCATCCTTAGTCATATCACTACAGATAGCTCCCGTTCTGCTAGCCTTGAGCGTGTTGTTAAGCGCCAAGCAGTTTTTAACGGCAGCATGATCGAACATATCGGCAACAACAGCTCCCGCAACACTGGCTACGTTGCTGGTCACTGTGCAATTCTTGACGTAGCAGTTGGTGATTTCACCATTGCCATTCAAACGTCCGGCAATAGCACCGATGCGGGCATTGTCATTTACACCTTCTACGGTCATGTTCTCCACGCCAAGTCGGGTAATGGTACCGGTAACGACAGGGAATATACCTACTGCCAAGTTCTGGGCTGTAGATTGTATCTTACCATTGCTGATGATGTAACCACAACCGTCATAGTGGCCTTTAAAGCTCTGTATGCTGGCAGCAATCGGGGTAAAGAGCGCACCCTCCATGTCGATGCTGTCGCACTGCTGGACGTAGATTTTACTGTCGCCGGTCATGCGGATATATTGATCGACCGCATTCAGGTCGTCAACACTGGCCACCAGGAAGGGCTCTTCCTTGGTGCCTTTTCCTTCCAGATTCGTGATGGCCGGCGGTAAGACGGTAACCAGAAGGTCTAATCCCTGATAGCAGTTTTCAGCGTTGGACACAAACTCAATCGTCATCTCATTATTCGAGCTAATGAGTTTGCCAATGTCGTACTTTTCACCATTATTTATCTTGCTGAAGAAGACACTTTCGCCTTTCTCATTGGTCAGCTTCTTGGTCTTCGTATAATCGCCGTCATACACCGTCATATAGTCGCGAGGATTGCCGTCGCTGCCAGGAGCCTCCGTGGCAACGGTTCCGCTGAGACGTAAGAGACAGCCTGCAGGAGCCTTCAGCGTGACTTTTCCATTGCAGTTGGGACTATAAGGATTCTGGGAACCACCGTCGTCATAGACTCTGTAGCTAGCTTCCTGTTCAAGTATCTCGACTCTTGCCTTGCCGTCAGCAGGCATGTTGGCGGGTAGCTTGATATCCCACATAGCATAGAGGGTGAGGGAATTTCCGGTGGGCAACACCTCTGCATCAGCGGGATAGAAAGTTCCTCTTCGGTCCTTCTGGGTGTTCCATCCTCCAAAATCATAGTCCGAACGCTCTAAGGGGTAAGGTTTGATCGAGAAGCTTGGCACGTAGTATCTTTCGTCGGCCTTGTAAATCTCGAACTGTTTTACACTCGGACCACCACTATAGTTAGGATCGAGCGTGAGCAGTACCTGGTAAGGGTATTCGTTGGTATTGATATACTGCACCTGATAGGCGTTGGTACGACGGTAAACCGGCTTGTGGCTGGGGTTGGGCACAGGCCAGCCGTCTGTACGTATGGTCTGGCGCCAAACCGGACTGTTATCCCTAGAGCCACTGATGAGCCAGCAAACCTCACCATTCATGAAGCAGGATTCAGCAATGTTCCTTCCGCTGTGGACAATGTTCTTGGCACCGCTCTGATTTTCGGCACTCAGGGACGGACCGTCCGTGAAGACAAGGTCTGCCTGGGCGTTGCTACCTATGTTGCCCACAATGTAGCCATAGCGCTTCTGGCCGTCTTCTTGTCCGATGACGGTATTCTTGTAGCCATAGCTGGTCTCGATGCGCGAATCGTCCGTCTGCTCGCCCACCAAGGCACCTACGACAACTTCCGGAATGCTATTGAAGTCGATGGTACAGCCTTTGGCAAAGCAGTTGAGCAATTTTCCGTTGCCACTCAGACGTCCGGCAAGCGCGCCCACCCTATTGATACGGCCGATGGCCGTGAAGGTGCTGTTCTCGATGCCGAGACGTTCCACCGTACCGATGATGTTGTTGAAGAGTCCCAGAGATTCGTCATTGACCAATAACAATTGATCCTTGTTAAATTCGACATTACGGATGACATAACCGTTACCATCGTAGTGGCCTTCGAAACCATTGGTACCGCTTCCGATGGGGAGCATCTGCTTGTCCTTCATGTCGATGTCGGCAGTCTGCAGCACATAGAAATTGCTGAGCTGTCTGGTTCCGATGTATAAGACGAGATCTTGCAAATCTTCAGGCTTACCTATCAAGAATGGCTTAGCCGGGGTTCCATCGCCTAACCTGGCGAGGTCAACGCCGTCGTTCGTAAAGTTACCATTCTTTTTCTTGAACACCATGCCATGACCACTCGTCGTCAACACGGGTACCGAGTCGAGCACACTGCCTTTGGTGATGTTCTGGAACCAAACGGGATTAGGATTGACAGTGCTGGTATCATTCAGCTCAAAGGCAATCTCTCCGCTGCCGAGGCTGCCATCATCGAGGGCGGGTTTAGAATCAGTAATCTTGGCATAAGAGTCAGAACTTACCAGCGATCCCCCATCGGTGAAGCACCGATGTATACGATTGCCGCTCCTGGTATCGCTAGAGATTTGTCCTGTTCTGGTGGCAGAGACCGTGGTTCTATAAACAAGGCAGTTCTTGATGACCGCATTATCGAAGATATCGGCAGTAATGCCTCCTGCAACACCTATTCTGCTGTCTTTCGCTGCCTGGGAATTCCCCGTACTACCGTTATGCATCACCGTGCATTTATAGACTAAGCAGTTGGAGATTTCTCCATTGCCAGTGATACGTGCGGCAATACCGCCCGAGCGTCCGTCCCTTTTCATGTATTTGATGGTCGACTTCTCCATGCAGAGACGCGTAACCGTACCCTTAACGATACCGAAGAGACCTGCCATGCCATCAGCTTCTATAAGTGCATTGCGGATAGTATGTCCACCACCATCGTAGTAGCCGGCGAAAGCGTTACCGTCGCCAATAGGTTTCCACGTCTTGCCACTCAGGTCGAAGTCGGCTGTCTGGAGGAAATGAATGCCGGAGCTGTTATTGCCTTCACGACAGTATTTGCCTATAAACTCCAAATCGGAAATCGTGTTGATCAGGAAGGGCTTTTCGCTCGTTCCCTTTCCAGTGAGCTTCTTAAAGATAGTACCCGATGTCTGGTTGGTATAATTCGAGCCATTGTAATACACGGGAGCGCTGATGCTGTCGAGTACAGGATAAGCATTGTGAGTGACTTCATTGTCCACGTCCTGACGCCAAGCACCGGCAAAAGCCGTTTTGTCGTTCAACAACCATGTCAGCTCACCGCTTGACATTCTTGAGTCGCTGACGTCCTTCTGGCAGTTAGTTGCTTTGTCGTCATTCCCTGAGATTTTGTCTCCGGTGGTGAAACAGAAATCCACCTTTGCATTATCCCAGATACGACCGCTGATGTGACCGATATAATCGCCTGAAATCGTATTCTTGTACGAGTGACAATGGGTCATTGTGGCAGCATCAGTCAGCTCGCCCACCAGAGCACCCGCAGTACCCCATCCGCCACCTTCGACTCTATTATTGTCAGCAAAACAGTCGCGCATCTGACCCGATATCTCCTTTTTGTCATCTGCACAGAGCAGACCGGCAATGGCTCCATAGCGGTTACTATCACTAAAAAACCGACTGCCAGTGTATATAAGTCTGATGTCCTTGACTCCCAAGTTGTGGATACTGCCCGCCACCTTTCCGAAGATGCCTGCGGCACTGTATTTGTCGGAAATCTCGCCATCGTAGATGAGTTTGCCGCCACCGTCGTAGTCTCCCTCGAAAATATAGGTATGACCAATGGGAACCCACTTTGAATCCCTATGGTTGTTTGACAGCACATCCTTCATTTTGATGTTGCCCTTCTGCTTGAAATAGAGACCGCGCGTGGGATGACCGTTGTTCACATAGTCAGCAAGCTGCAACAACAAACCATCCTCAATGATGAACGGGTCGCCTTTTGTTCCAGAACCCTTCGGGAAAATATCCTTATAATCTTCCCACGCCGCATAGAGATAGAGGGTTCCCTTACCAATCGAGCATTGATCTTTGGCTTTATACCAACTGCCTTTACCGTCTCTCTGGTTATTCCATCGTGACAGATATTGAGTTGGCTTGGTCAACCCCAGTTCCTGACACGTCGGAATATTGAATCCGATATGAAGACTACCTTCATTCGCAAGAAAGCCGGTTGTTACGGATTCCGGTTTATCGTTGCCATCGAAACTTTTCACCAAACTACATGTGACGAAATATTCGATATTAGCCAGTTTTTCCGTACTTGAACCGCCTACGCCGCCACCATTGCCACCAGGTTTTCTCCATTTGTCTTCCTTACCATCTCTCCATCCATCATTACTATACGATGCACCTTTGAGATCATTATGATTTTCTGCATCATAAGGGTCGTTCAAGTAACTGCTTGTACCCCTGGAAGCCCAACTTCCATTAGCATTTTGACCGCCATAGCCGCCATAAGAACCTGCCCTACGAAAATCTTTCCAGTCATGGTCAGTGCTACCACCGGAGCCACCACCGCCGCCGCCACCGCCGGGGCCACCGGTACCGATGCCTTTGGCACCACCGCCGAAGCCGCCGCCACCGCCGCCGCCACCGCCGGCCATGCTATAATTGTACGAGCCTGTTTGATGATAGAAACCGTCGTTTGCTTTAGGGCCACCGCTACCACCATAGGAGCCTGCGTCACCTCCTACGGCATGCAAGTTGCCGAATTCCTTCGCTACGATAAGGGTACCCATCGGAAGAGCGGTACCACCACTTGAACCAGGTTCACCAGGAACGCCCGCTCCTGTTTTACAACTATAAACAGGTGTTCGTCCGCCCGAGCCACCGTTACCACCATTAGCGCCACATGTGCCGATGCCTGCACCGGCACCACCGCCGCCGGCACCACCGGTACCACCGTTACCACCATAATTACCACTAATACTACCCGTCCAATTTCCGCCCTGACCTTGTGAGCCATTGCAGCCATCAGCTGCATGTCCACCATAGGCTCTCAATTCGCCTTCACCCAGCAGATAGAGCGTACTGCTTTGGGGAAGAAGGATGCCCGCGCCGGCACCGGTCTGTCCGGAAGCATTACCACCTTGGGCTGTGAGCGTGACACCCTTGGGGATATAAATATATACGGTAGCGCCGGAACTAATGGTCAGACCACTGCCGGTAGCGCCGTTTTCAAAAATGACATCATCATTGACATAGTAACGTCCCGATTGAAGTGTATAGCCGGAACTCTGGTTTTCCTCCAAAAAGGTCCAACCCTCCGTCTGAAATGCTGATGAATTTTGATTTGTTTTTTTCTTGGGTACGGCCTTACCGTCGACAAGCTCCCACGTATCGGCTTTGAAGCCGTTCATGATCTTGACTACCTCGGCTTGGTCGCTCTTATTGTAATAATTACATGTATTCCAATTGTGATGGGTAACGGTGAAGCTCTTATTATTGGTTCCCCAAGTTTTCCATGAACCACCAGCACTATTATAATCTATGCAGTAGTACATATAATAGGCTTTAGGGCTACCCTGGTCATAAACACGCTGTAAGTTCCAACTGCCCCCGTTACACCATCCGATGATGTCACCAGCATAAGAATCATTTGAATTATTGGTGTTAACCTTTCCATCAAAACGACAGTCAGTCATATACACACGTGCATAATCCGAATGACCTATGATGCCTCCAGCGTGGGTACCGTTTGCATTCACTTCTGTAGATACCCACACACGGCTAATAGTGACGGTGGGAGAACCTATAACTTTGCCAATCAGTCCTGCGGAATGGATATTTCCCGTGATTGAGCCCTTCAGGTGCAAGTTCTTGATGGTTGCATCTTTTGCATAGCAGAAAAGCGCACAAGGCTTACCGTCATCGCGCCAAATGTTAGTAGCAGTTATGGTATGGCCATTGCCGTCGAAAATACCACAATAGGGAGTATCTTCGCCAACTCCTATACCAGCGCTCGTGGAGAAGTCAGCCTCCAAACGGGCATCGACCCTATATTGACCCTTGGCATTTGCCACTGCATCACGGAACGCAATCCAGTCGCTGTTATTACGAATAACATGCACGGGACCAGCCGAGACTTTCTCTATCCATAACGTGCTGCCAAGGCTGAGCAGCATGACCAATGCTAAATATATCTTTTTCATCGCTTCATTACTTTTCGTCCGTTTTGTATAATAATACCCTTATACCCTGCACCAACACGCTGTCCGCTGAGGTTATAGACGGGGCTCTCCTCCTTCTCTCCTTCCCTCCTTACTCCTTCCTCAATTCCTGTTGCTGAGCCTGACGAGATGAACTGCACGCTCACCCTATCGCCCATCAGCGGAAGGGGTTCGTAGGTATCTTCGTTGAGCACCGTGATGCAATAGCTCATAGGTCCCGTGCTGCGGCTGTCGGCGTTGGTAGCATAGTTGAAGGACTGGTCGAAATAGGTGTCCTCGAACATCATAGCGTTATATTCCGCCAAATCAGCATAGTTCTCAGAGGAAGGCAAAGCCCAGATGTCGAGACGATTGCCGTAAGAGGCGCACCAATAGTGTGGAATATCATCGTCCATGTCTTCAATCTCAGCACCTGTCTTCTCGTCCACCAACGGCTGGGCATCGGAACGCTTGGCTCGTACCAGCAAGGGAAGTGCAGGCGGGAGTTCCATGCTATGGTCGGCCATCCGATAAATGAGTGACACGGCGGCGAGCGGTGCTGACGGCTTTTCGTCAATAACCTCGGCACTGATATCCGTCAGATAAGCCACCTCGTAATAGTCGAGCATACGAGTCGTGACGCTCTGCGGTTGACGAGGATCGAGGAAGATGGGCTGCCAGCCGTCGGCCATGGCAGAAGCGAGGCTTCGGTGAGCTGCCATGACGTTACTGCTTGACGACGACGGGTCTTTCTTGTACCACTCTGTCTGCGTGTATTTCTCATGCACCTTATCAATCTTGTTGTAGAACTGCACATAGAAGCGATAGGGCTGGATGTCGGCAGGGTTGCCAGACTCGCCGGATAGGATATATTTCTGGTTAGCACTATCCCATACATACAGGAGGTCACTCTTGGCTGTATGACCCGGTATGACATGGTAGGTGGCATAAATATGTCCTTCATCTGTAACCGATGCATACATATCCATGTGAGTATTGTCAGTAGCATGCACGGTGATGCAGCCACTGGAGTGGGTCAGCACGTACTCGCCACCATCACCCTTAACCATCCAAGGCTCATTGGCATTATAGGTGACGGAGGTGGACTTATCGGTAAGTGTCAGCCGCTGGGTTGCCCCGACCTTCGGCATATCATTCACTCTTTCCAGCTTACTATATTCGAAGGGGCCACTGCCGGCAATACCATCAAAGGCAAATGGAAGCACCCACTGCTCGGTATTGCTCATCACGCTGCGCTTATAGACTATCTGCTTGACATTCACATCGCCCGTACAGATGAACGGCTCGCCGTCAATAAGGGTGAGCACGTCGAGCGTACTGCCTCTTTGCACACGGATGGTATCACGCCCCACAATGACGCAGGGATTGATCTTGTCGAGAATGCCATTTGCAAAGACTGGATAGTCTTTACGTGCAGCCTCGGCAAGAGCCACCTGCTGGCTGTACTCATCCGTCGCCTTGGCACTCACCCAGACGCAGTTTCTGACATTTTCAGAACCCACGTAACACAGAGGATGCTCATCGATGACACCCTGATTGCGCGAGCTCTTCAGTTCGCCCGTGGCAGAACAGTGGTCAACCACAGCACCTTCCGTTGTCAAGTCACAGACAAGGGCAGCCATGCGCTCCTCTTTCAGCGTATTCTTTTTCTTTCCAGGAGTCGCCATGATAGATATACGGCCAGAGAAATGACAGTCGCGGATAGTACCCTGGTTCTCCTTGGCTATACCGCCACAGTCTACTTCTGTTTGCACATTTCCGATAACACGAAGTCCCTGGAGCAATGCGCCCTTACAGATTTTATTGAACAGACCGACGCAGCCTGTCGAAGAACTGTACTTGATGGTATGACCGCCACCGTAGAAGTTGCCAAACAAATCGATTTGCTGTACCCAGTTGTTCAGTTCAATATCCCTGACCAGGTAGAACGTTCCTTCCTGATTGTTGACATCGACAAACTGCTGGGCGGTATAGATGTATCGGCCCGACTCTGTCTGGAAGGTAACCTTGGCATCATGAGCAGGCATGGAGAACGAGAAGGAATAGACATTGTTCATGTGGTCGGTGAACGGGCAGTTCTGAGCATTGTTGCCGAGGGTATCGGAAACGGTGATGCCGACAAGGTGTTGGTTGCCCTCAACGCGCACAGAGCCCGTGATGACTGCACCGGGAACAGCTGTCTCTTGCGACAGGTTGACCCGATAAACCTCAGCGGGCAACGAGAGCGTGACCGTAAAGACATCGTTGTACCTTTTCTTGATGCTGGCAGCATAGACGGGATAGGTACCAGCCATGTCCTTGGCATCCTGTACGAGTCTGGCTGGATCAGCAAGGGTCACTCCGCTACAGTGCTCCGCCTTTGCGTTGCGGATGTTCTCAATATAGTAATTGCCATCAATGGTGCTGCTCTTCTCATCATTGCAAATCATATACATGCGATTGCAATGAATGTCGAACTGGCCGTTGAAGACGTTGTCACGGATGGTCGCCTTCTCTTGCTGATAGGCAATGCCATAGGCCTTCGGTCCGTCTATGGTGGCAACGACGTGACAGTGAGAGATGATACCACCTTGAGGGCCGTTCTTTCCTGCAACACCGCCTGCACAGGCATTCTTCGTCGTATTGGCAATCGTTCCACTTATCTCACAGTCCTCAATGGTACCGGTATTGATTTTGCATATTCCACCAGTGGCGTCTTTGACTCCTTTCAAGTTGGCGTTGACATATAAATGACGCACACTACCAGTAACGGAATTAAAGAGACTACGTTTGCCACCATAGGTGATGCTATGACCGTTACCATCGAAATCGCCTGCGAGATCGTATGTTTTACTCCATGCATCGCCCAAAGTAAGGTCGTTGGCGAGAATGAACTCACCATTACTACCGTTGATATCCCCCAACTGCTCCTTAGTAGTGATGGGGACGATATATTCGGGAGACAGCGTGAAGTGGGCGGCTGGCATGATGAAGGAATAGGTTCCACCGCGGGTATTGGCATCCACATTCTCTTCTGTTAAAGTGACCAAACCGGCCGGGAAGGTCTTGATACGCCTTACCTTGCAACCGTCATTGGGAGTCACTGTGAAAGTCACCTTTTCGCCCTTTTTCGCAAACTGATTCGACACCGTGAGTTCTCCACCGTAATTACTATCCACAAACACTTGTAATGGGGCTATGGTAGGAGCCACGGTTTCATCTGTGTCATCAAGCTTGGTAAAGTGATAGTAAAACATATTGGCAGCCATGTTAATACTGTCGGGCGACAGACTGATATTACCGTATTTCATCTGATAGACGGCATATCCTTCATCAGCCTGCGCCTTGACCACGATGACATCTTCTTGCAAGGCTTGGACGGTCTCGCCTTCCTCGTATGTATTGGTATTGAACAGCGTCACCTTACCATGTTCATAGTTCTTGACGCTCATTTTGTTCTGCGTACCCGATGCAGTATAGTCGATGGTCACGTCTTGCTCTCGCATCTTTAAAATCAGCACGTCTTCGTTCTTGATAGTTTCTGATGCCGTAGGCAGCAACAGACAAAGGTCGTCGAACATCGGACCCTCGTAGCTGCGACTCTTATTCTCATGCTCTCCCTTCGATTCAACAAGGAACTTCAGCGTGTCGGCCTTAATATCCACTGTACCCGTCTTGAGCACGGTTTGCCAGCCTTCTGGCTGATTCGAAAGGTTGGCAATAACCCACTTGGACTCAGAAATATCTTTACCGGTTGCCACGATGCTGGCCTGCGCTTGCTGGGCACTGCATGGATTGATGCTGGCGATGGCTGCAATGCTCAGTTTACCAGCCTTGACATCACCATCTGTTTTCGATTGATTGGTAATTGCCACACTCTGTGACATGATGTTCTTCACACTGGCATGCCAATACTTATTGCCGACGGAATCGGTAAACGCCCTCATGGGAAGTCCCCAACTGGCGTATTCGTAAGACTCTGTCCAACTTCCCATACCCTCGTCAGCAAAACTGTTCTGCAGCACATTATGGTAAACCTCCTTGGATTCGACATCTCCTGTGACAGTGTGCTTGACACTAAAGCTGTCAGGCATCATAAACACCACGGGGATTTGCTGTCCACTGCGTACCACATTAGGATAGTCGGGAATCATCTCGGGAATATAGGTCTTGACGCGACCGGATTTATTCGTATCTTTGATGTTGATGGAAAGCACCGGCTCAATACCATAAGTGACGGAGACATCCTGCAACTCAACCTTGAAGCGATAAACAACCTCCCATCCGCCGTTGTCTAACCGCTTCGGCTTGCCCACACGCCACGAATTCGAGCAGCCAGTGATGGAAACATTGGCAGGGATATAGCCCTTTTCCGTTTTAAAGGTAACATCTACCTCTTCACGTGACTTCGGACTCATATCGCTTACGGTTGCCTTGATGTGATCGAGTTCTTCTTTTATATCAACCGCATAATGGCTCTTGCCAAAGACAGGAGTCACATGCACGGTGTCTTCATCGTTGGGCATCCAGACGGTAATCATGGTATCTGACTTTTGGTAATGGGTCTGATCAACATTCGTAATCTGTACATCCAACAGTTTGTAATCGTTAGCCTTATCAACATCGGTGACCTTTATCTTGAGCGCACGCCCCGGCACATTCCATAGCATATTTTCAGTGGATGATTTCTTAAAACCATATAGCGGCACTAGCTTGCCACCGGTTTGTTGATGAATCACCAGTGTACGCAAGGGGACGAAGGATGCCCACACCTCAACAGGGGCAGCGGGCATCTTGAACCAGTAGTGTTGTTTGCTGGCACGGTCTTCAGGGAAACTGCTTTTATTTTCTGCCTTCTTGGGGTCAGAATATTCACCATTTTCTTTCTTTGCGTAATATAAGACATCCGCTGACAAACCATAGCCAGGATCCGGTTCACAAGTAACCATCACAGAGTCGCCTGCATTTACATACTGCTGGTCGCCTATGATAATTTTTCCATTTACCATGGCCCTGGGGGTTACAGGATACTTTTGTGCTGATACACAGACTGAAAAGAGCAACAACAGTGCCGTTAATATGCTGGATGTCTTCATACTTCAAAGTTTAATTGTCAATACCTCTTACTTCTTCCCTCTTACCTCTTAATATACTTCTTACCTTGATAAACATAGATTCCACGTGGAAGACCGCTGAACGGATCCTTCGTATCAGTTGCCATGCGTACCATGCGACCATGAATGTCGTAAACATTGGGGTCGATACGATTCTGCATGGACGGCTGTTCCACCGTAGGCACCTGGATGGCCGTGGTCGTCTGCAACAAAGTGATTGGCCAATCGCCTATATATTCATGATAGACCGTTGGACGCACTTCACCTGTTTGCGAATCACCACCGACAGGACCGAAAACCACAGACTGCAGCAGTGCACCTTCGTCATCATAGACGAAATACAAGCCACTGGTCACGTATGTTTTGCCGTTGGTCTTCACTTCCGAACGAATTTCTATAAGATGCTGGTCAGAGGCTCTGATGATGTAGTGTTCAGTGAAAATGCTATCACTACCGGCAGAACCATGATAGCTGGAAACAACATGAATGGTATTGTTCTGACTGTCATAATACTCATAGTAAACGTCACTATCTATGTCAGGAACAACATCATTGCTGTCATATTGATGACTATACTCCAAACGTTTTTCGCCTGTGATGTAATTATGCGAGAATCCATTGGTAGAGATGGCATTGCCTGCATCGTCATATTTCGTCTCAATGCTCCAGAAAGGTCTCATCACACCATCGACACTCTCTTCATAGAGGATGTTATTCTTCTCATCAAGAGTGATGCACGCCTCGAGCGAATAATCGCCGTTATTAATAATGTATTGGTCAACTCGTTCGCCTGTACCGGAATAATAACCGATAGTTTCTGCGACGGGCGTCACTTTATCGGCTGTGACAAGATCATACTCTATCATTCTGACGTATGCAGAATCGTCTGGGAAGATAAAGGACTCAAAGCCCAACATTTTGCCTCCATTGATGGGTTCGTAGAGTTTAGAGCCCTCAGGGATACTGCGTGTGATGGTATACAGGCAATTTAAACCGGCATACTGAATGGAGTCGTTATGCATGAGTTCCTCAATGGTAGTGATAAACCGGCTAGATGAGTTCGCCTCGTCATCGATGCCGATTTCCTCTATCTCGTTATCCTTCTCGTGAGCGCCATCATCGCTACCGGAGTCTGACAAAGCAGCACGCCTTGCAACAGCACTATACGTTGTAGGGATGGCTGCATTGGCCTTGGCTTGGATGGTCGTGTTGACAACAGGAATAGGATAGCTATAGTCCTGCGTGAACATGAAGGATGACGACTCGCTTTCCTCTGTCAGCAACTGTAACATACTGTATGACGTCAACTTGTCCATACTGATTTGAGTGAGGCCGGGGCCACTTCCCTGAGTGGAGAAGCAGTGACGCAACGTGGTAGTCGGCAACATATCCATATGACCTTGGTTATTGTTGTCGGCAGCACCGTAACTGTTCATGATATGTCCATTAGGCATACCACACACCATCGGGTTCCAATTACCAACGCTACTGACATCGGATACCGACCCACAATTCTGGATGCTCACCTGCTGCTCAGCATATCCCACAATGCCTCCGACATAATCTTTGCCTTTCAATGATCCGAAACTGGCACAATTCAAGATGTCACAATAGGAAGCATATCCCACGATGCCGCCCACACAAGCAGTTCCCTCCATGATGTTACCTGCATCAAAGATGAGGTTGGCAATGACAGCATGTGACAGGAGCGTTCCCTTGGCTACTCCCACAAAGCCCAGACAGTCCATGCTCTGATAGCAGTTGGTAATGCCGCGAATACGATGACCATTGCCATTAACCACTCCCTGGAACGGATGGTCAGGAGTGCCTAAGGGCATCATGGGCAATGTACTGCTGAACACCAGGTCGGACTTGATGTCAACACCTATGTTACCGGGAATATCGCCTATCGATACCAGCTCGGACAGAACGCGCATCTCACTGGCATCGTTAATTTCGTAAACCGAACCTTCGGCATTGCTTTTAGGCTTGCGCAGACCACACGCCTTACACGTGCCGTTGGCATCGAAATCATGGGGCTTCAACTGACCTCCGTGAACTGTTTGTGTTCTGGAGCAACGCACACACCTTTGCGTTTTTTCCACATTGCTCATACAGCTGGCTGTCCCTCCGGCAACCGCTTCCATGAGGCATTCGGTATAGGGAGTAGGTATGACAACAATGCTATCCTTGCTGCAAGCACCGCATTTGTAATGAGACTCGCCAGCCTTTCCACAGGTAGGTTCCCTATGCTGCGTGAGGTTGAAACGATGAATATGGATGGACAAGTCGTCGATACTTCCTTTATATATGACTTTAGAACCTGTGAAAGACGTTTCTAAAGAAATATCGTGTTTTCCCTCAGGAATACTGATCCCATCAGCTTGAAAACAGACCGTGTTTGTATGGGAATGACTAATAACAGCCTCATCATCGAGCTTCGCAGTGAAAGAAATACTAGCTCCCACAGCATCTCCACCTCCGAACTTAGGGGATACATAGAGTGCAATCTTGAATTTAAGGCATGCCGTTTGCCCCTTTGGAACTGTGACGGAGAATTGTAAACTGTGTTCACTATATTCACCATCTACATGAAAGGAATTATCTCCGGAAATCTTTTTTAAGTTTTCCAGTTCTGGTTTGGTGATGATAATACCGTCACTGGTCGTGCCTCCATCCAGGGGGAACTCCAAACCGTCTGCACGGACTGCAGAAAAATGGAAAAGACTAAACAGTATAAACGTAAAAAGGTAATATTTCTTGCCCATATCTTTCAATTATCAAGTTTCATGTTTCAAGTTTCAATTATCAATGTTCAACGTTACTGCTGCGATGCGGTCTCAGGCAGTACGGCATCGGAGCCACTGCCACAGATAGCCTCGGAGACATTGCCCGAAAGCGTTCCCCCAACGTTGGTACCACAGATACCGCCGGCATAGTCGCGCACGCCACCTACCCACACACTGTTTTCCGTGGTGCAGCCCGATATAGTGCCTTTGTTCAGTCCGCAGATACCACCGAGGTTCTTGCCGGAACCAATGCTATTCATAATCGAGAATACCACACGGCAATTCTTAATCGTTCCTTCGTTGACACCTGCCACGGCACCAATATAGTCCCAGCCACGCATGTTACATCCTGCCATCGATACATTTTCCACGGTGCCACCCTTGCCTATGACTCCAAAGAGTCCACGATAGCCAGAGCCAGCAACGGGTTCTTCCGTCTGGAGCATGCTGATGATGTGACCACCACCATCGAAGGTTCCTTCGAATGCCGTGCTGTCGGCAGCACCGATAGGATGCCACGGTCGCACCATAAAGTTATCGGCAATGAGGTCTTTGTCAAGACGGATATGGGTCTTGGGACGACGGTTGTTCACATAGTCGGATATCCAGTAGAGGTTGCCGAACGACTTGATTACAAATACGCTGTCATTGGCGCCACGAGGCTCCGTAGCAGGCTGCTCGTAGGGATGGCTACAGTCCGGGCGACGGCAGATGCCATACTCGTTGTAGTCATGTCCATAGCCTGGTTCCTCAAATAATGCTTTATGATAACACTCACTGCAGGTATATTCCACGATAAAGTGTTCGCATTTCTTTTGTTTGACGATGCGACTATAACTATAATCATGAGGGAATTTCTCGAGGAATCCGCAAGAGTCACAATAAAGGATGTGTCGCTCATTGTCAACGGGAAGTTTCACCTTACCAAATTCAGCATGATCAGAAGGCTCCACCAGGTTACAAAGCAGACATCGCTTATTATGGCTTTTCCAGTCTGACGTATAGGTGGACCACTGATGGACGTCAGGAACTTCCTCACCGCAGTCAAGACATTTCTTATAGTGGTATCTATATCTCGATGGGTGATTTTCGTTATATTGTGCCCAATAGTCGTTGTTGCCATAGGACTTTTTAAAGTTGTGTCGCTCTTCCTTAACGAGTCCACACTGGTCCTTACTACAAGAATGGATATGCCAGTTCTGGTCTTTAGACTTGTATTGAGATTCATGGGTATGCCAAGTATAGAGGAAATAACGTCCACCACCGGCATGGGGACCGCTCCAAGTCTGATCACTGAGCACACTGGGTCTGTTGGCACAGACTTGTATCGACTTGAGCACCTTTGTGTTAAAATCGTCTTTGCCTGTGCGAGAGATATAGAGATGTTCCTGCTTAGGATATGCTCCACCATAAATATCATAGTCACGACCATTGAGTCCGCCTTGATATTTTTTTTCATAATGTGACTTCCTCTCCTGGAAGAAAGGAGCTGGCTCATACAACTTGCCATCATAATTGAACTTAACACCATACTCGGCTCTTGCCTCCACCCTCACACCAGTGATATATTGAGCCGTGTCGGTACCTGTCTTATGGACGACAAACACATAGCCACCGCCCCTGCCCTTGCGGAAATCCAAATCTTTATTACCGATACCGTCATAGCCTTTGGCTGAGTCGGCAAGTTCCTTATACTCATTAAGGGCAAAGACCTTGATCTCCGACACCATGCCCTGGGCCCCTGCGGGGCTAACGAGAAATGAGCATTGAGCAATGAGAAATGCGAAATATAGGATAACCTTTTTCATAGTTCTAATCGTTTCTTTATCAACTACATGAATTTGAAATCGCTTTTACGCACCAACAATGCCTGACCAATGGTCTCTTCCGGATAAGACGTAAGATAGGCTTTTGTAGGTTTCAAAGCGAAAATCCCATACTTGTTGTTACTGTCATCGTGCAGGATATACCGCTTGTAGTCGAAGAACGGGGGTACTTCGTCCTTCTTGATGAAATCTGGGCCGAACACCTCACCAGAGTTATACATAAAGTTGATAATCTTGTTGACTTGTCCCGTATGGCCAACCTCATAGCCCACAGGGACATCCTTGAGCAAAGTGCGTACGGTGTTCATCGCCTCTTTCTTGTCGCTGGTGTTGGCCATCACACCCTGTTGCAGGAAATAAGGACCTACCTTCATGTTGATCACACAAGTGTCGTTCCACATATAGATAGCCCCGCGGTTGACACTGATGTTGGAAGTGTAGGACGTGGCGTCGTCGGCTGGTGCTATATCAATCTCACCATTATTATAATAGATTTTATCATCGTAGTTGAGTCGCGTAAGGGGTGTGACATAAGCCTTCGCCTGTTCCTCCTGGCCTTCGAGATACTGCCACGTAATGGTGAACAGGCTATCGTCGCTGCAACGGCGACCAAGACCCTCGTGACATACCTTACCGCCCAAAGTGGGATAGAACACTGTATATTCGACATTGTGGACATGCTCATTGAGTATCTCACCGATTACCTCATGGTCCACAACAACCTGATTGCTGACGGATTGGGCAGTGAGTTTGAGCTCAGAGACTGGTATCTCGGCATAGACCTTCTTCCTGACGCGTGGCATGACATTGGTCTCATAATCGACATGCTTGCCAACCATCGCGTTGTAGAGCGCGGCAACCTTACGATCCATAATCAGGTCGGCGATAGGTGCCACCTTGATATCTATCAGCTCCACATTATTCTCGTCCTTATCAGCACCGGGGGTGAACTTGATAGACTTGAACCACTCATCCACAATCTTGCTCTTCAGCGCCATGTCATCGCTTTCATGCAGTCCTGACAAGGTGAGGGCGAGGGCACTGTTGCCACCATACGCCTCGATGTGGGTTTCGCGTTGTGTCGAGGTCTTTACCGTCCAGTCTTGTGTCTCCGTACCGTCTTTCTTTCCGACGCAATAGAGGAAGGAGGCTCCTGCCTGTTTATCGACCGTGGTGCGGGAGTCAACCACATGGCGGTTCATCGTTGTACTGAACTTTATCTTGCCACCCAACTTGGCATGATAGATGATATGGGTGCCGTAGGTCTGGAACATATTCTGAATGATACGCATGGCCTCGGTATTATTTTGCTGCTGGAGCGCCTCGGAGGCCAGCTGCTGGTAGCGGCGGAATCCCGGAGAAAGGACTTCGGGATGTTCGCGGGCAATATAGTACAGGTCATAAGGCTCCAGATGGCGCGATGCCAGCGTCATACCATCGTGAATGGTGCAGAAGGCAAACTCGTTGCTCACCATGTCGGTCTGGTTGAAGGTCGTAGAGACCTCCGTCTGAAAGAGGACGAAATCGGTCTTTATCGACGCATTGGCTGTAAGCTTCTTGCAGATAGTCATGGCATCCGTGCCACTATACACATGATGGTAGGAGGACGGAGAGATGTCGTCAACGACCGTTGTAGAGCCATGCTCTTGGTCGAACTGCTGAATGACCGACAAGTCGATAACGCGGTCGCGCACCTCGTCGTAGTCGCTGTACTTTCCTGTGCCGTTATAGCCATAGCCCACACCGTAACTGCGATACAGGTCGCCGATGTATGCCTGACGCTGAGCTGCATGCACACGTCTCCAGTGAGCCTCGTCGTAGTCGCCGTAGGCATTCTCAGGATTGTATTCCTCCATAACCGTTGAAAGGTCGTCTTCCCGGGTACAGGAAGTGAATGAAATGAGAAATGAGAAATGAGAAATGAGAAATGCTGCGCATAGCAGTCCCTTCAAAGTCATTCCTGTTTTCACCCTCGTCCGTTTCATATCATTGTTTATGTTCATCATTCTCTAAAAATGTCTTATCGTTATATATATCGGGAAATACTTGAAGTAAGCCTGGTTGGAGTAGTTGAAAGCACTCACATACTCTGGATATTCAAGCAGCAGGTCGGTTCCAGAACCACTCAGTCGCATGATGCGGGCCTGCCCTGCATCGTCTGTGATGATAGGCAATCCCTGGCCATCGTTATGCTGAGGACCGTCAACCGTCTCATTCTGACCGAATGGGATGACGCTGTAGCCGGTTGGCCAGTCCAGACCGAGCATGTTACGACCATCGTATTCATGGCCGTAGAAAATACTCATGCGGTTGCCAAGCATCTTCGTGATACTCTTCGACTGTGCCACAGAGGGCAGATAGCCTTTCAGGTTCAGCGCATTCATCGACCGGCTCACGGCATCAATCCATCGTTTATGTCCATACCTGTCATCTGTATATTCTTTAGCTCGCGCGAAATTGTCGCCTCCGTCCATCAGACAGTAGTTGTATTCTTTATCTCCTTCTTTATACTTATAGAATACTCCGTCATGGTCTTTATAGGTTGACCTGTTGAATTCCTTGAAAGCCGAGTCATTCCTCCAGTATTTCAGGATACTATCGTTATTCAGTACCACCGGTCTTACCGACCAGAACGTGCTGGCCACCTTGGCAAAGTTGGTCGACTGGGCAAGACCTGCGGGCTGTAGGCTGTAGACACTGGTAGTATACGTTTTCAGCTCGCCCTTTGGCGAGGGACAGGGCTGTGGATGAGCATTGTTCCAGTAGATATACACATTCTTCAGCATATGGGTATCTTTATCGAAGAGCTCACGGATCGCTGTGCTGTCGCTTTCGGCAAAGATGCTGTCGGAAGGAATATACAACGATGCAGCACCATCCCAGAGGACACGTCCGGGACGATGGCTCTCATCGCCGACGAACAGTCCGGAGAAAAAGTACGGATTAAAATTATCCTTGTCATCCTTGATGAGTGGATAAACCACGACACAGGTCTTGTCGCTACGGATGGAAGGCACATATTCCTGACAGATGATACATGCTTTGTCGTCTCCCAACGAAACGACTCTTACATCAGGACCGTAATTGCCTTTAACCGCCAGTTGGCCATAGGGAGGCTCATAGGGTTCCTTCATGGGTGCCTCTTTCTTCAGGTACAGTTCATATACCTTGCGCAGTGCCTGACGCGTAGTGAGATCCTCGAACAGTTCATACAACGGCAGGAAACGGCCGCTGACGAAGGATGCATTATAGTTAGCGGGCTCAATGCTGACACTGTTTGCCCAGGCATAATAGTCACCATCGCTGATCTTCACTTCAGCAGCCTTCGTATAATCGAAAGTCTTGTGAAGTGCTTCACCGGTAGCAGCCGAACCACCCTTGACCGTGATCTTTCCATGATACTGAATGGAATGTTGTGACGAGATTGGACCGAGAAGCTGCGGCTTACTGGTATTGACAACCTTTTCGCCAAGGATGAGCTCAGCAACCTGCGTCGTCGCATATACCTTGTCTACGCAGGAGTCGCGGTTGATTTCCATCTGCAACTCGACCATTCCACCGAGATTTGAAGATACCACGAGGTGCGTGCCGTACTTCTGAGAGAATTTAGTGGCATTGTCTTCGTTGATGCCACTCTCTCCGTTCTTGACCAGTTCGGCAAGCTCATGGCGGAATTCTGCATCGAGCACACTTTCTTCACTACTCAGGTCGTCCAGTTTCAGACAGTGCAGCATGCCCGCATCGATGGTATGTGTAGCCATGATGTGCTTGATGAACATATGGGCCTTGTAACAACTCTTCCACTCGCCTCGATAAGTGGTTTTGTTCTTGCGGTAATACATGCCACAACCCACCACATCACCTCCGTTGACGGTGTATTTCGTCTCCTCATGGCCAAGCTCCTCCAGCGTACAACCACTGAAGATGTCCAATGAGGTATAATGGCGACGCTCTGAACTGACAATCGGACCATTCGCCTTCTCGGCTGCATAGAGACGCGACATGTTGATGATGGGCTTCACTGAAAAACTACTGTCGTCCATCACATTGCCGGCAGCATTGTAGGCATATCCCAAGCGCTGCAGTTTTATCTGTTCATCAGAATAGCCTCTCGTCAAACGGGGGTCGATGAACTCATCCTCACTCACATTTGTCAGGTCGTCAGAACAGGAAATGAAGAGTGAAGTGCAAAGTGAAGCGAAAAGGATATATATGTACTTGTTCATATTAGTCATCTTCGTAGCTATGTAATGATTTATCCATATAGTTCTTCAGGATGGTGCGTGTCTTGGGGTCGTAGATAACCTGATAGATAGGCACCAGACGAATGTCGATTAGGGCGGCATCCTGAGGGGTCACCGACGCCTGCCACTTTTTCAGTGTCTCCACGTCTATCGTTCCCTGCTGACCGGTAGTGAATGCCGTCACGAGCGACAACTTACCGCCACGGGCGGTGATATGGCTCTCTGAATTGCGGTTGCACTTCTCAGCAGCATCCTTGTATTCGACATCGACAGAGGCACTGATGGAAATGAATTTGATCTGAACCGTCATTTCAAGCGCCACCTTCACATCGAGCGAAGTAGACACGGAGTCCATATTCGTGACGTTATAATAGTCGAGCGAGCAACCTAGGACGGAGCGGGTCACGAAGCCGGAACCCACCTCGTCGATGAACTCGCGGCAGATACCGCTGGCAGCATAGGCTGAGGGAGCGGCATGAATCTTTCGGATAAACTTCTGCATCACGTCTGAGAAGCCGGGGGCATAAATCTCACGGAAGATCGGTACCACCTTGGCAATCGAGTCGGCATCAACGCTGGGGAAGGTATTGGCCAACGGAGAAGCAGCTATGGCATCGGTTACCTTTTCACGCAGATTCAGGTAGTTGATGTCGCGCGAGAAGTAACTCTGCTTCAAACGCATCAACGAATAATAGTTCTTCGTAGTTGAGAAGTTCTTCTTGTTGAAGGCCACATCCACATCTACGGAGAACGCTCCGGCATTCACGCCGATACCGATGTCTAACCCCAACGAGTCCTTCAGGGCCTTGGTACTCTCGCTGTAGTAGAACTTCTGCTCGCTGGCTGGGATGTAGTCGTCAACAATATAGGAGGTATTGTACTTCCTTTCTATATCGCGCAGCGTGCGCATGTTAAACACTTCCATATCAGTGCCGACACAATATGACTCGTTGTCCCTGTAGGTATAGCCTGCACCACGAATGGCGCTGATGGCGTCTTCTACTTGCTTCAACTCTTCGGAGGTCGTGGCTCTGGTAAGCCATGATACCGGCGTCGTATTGTTTTCGGTGTTATTGGCAGTCTGCGGTGTCTCAGGACCACTGAGCCCATCGTCGCCACTGCTGCATGATGCTATTGTCAACATGCCCACTGCTACATATATATATAATAAGGTGTACTTCATACCTGACTATTTGTCTATTTCGCGTTCGTACGTAAAATATAGTTCACTCTGTCTTGCACCTCACCGGTGAAGAGGTTTGCAATGGATGCAATCTTCACGTCGGTCATGGCGCACATTCTCAGTTGGTCGCTTGCGGGAGTGGGGGCGAAATCAACGCTCTGCATCCACTCCTTGATGCCTTGCGGCGAGGAGGTTTCACCCGCCAGTATCGCTGTCACTGCCTGTACATTACCGCCACGGACGTGGATGTCCAGGCTGTAGCGGTCATGTGAAATCTTCTGGAACTGCTCACTCTGTGCACTGCCTGAGGCTTCAGCACCCATGAGAATTCCCACGCTGGCATTAAGCGCCATACCGACACTCATGTTCTCAGAGAGTGACGACTTGTCTATCTGCAACGTAAATTCCAGCACGCCACCCATGAACGAGCGGGCCACAAAGCCCCTACCCCATTTGTTCACGAAGTCGAGAACCATCTGATTGCTCACGTTGGCCTGATTGGTGTTGTTGCCTTCGAGCACCTTCCAGTCAGCATAGAAACCAGGGGCAAACACCATACTGTCGCCCGTTTCCTTGTAGTACATGATGATATTCTTGTACTGCAGGTCACGGCAGTATGCCACGCGCTTGGTGCGCTTCATGGCAAACACCGACTGGCTCTCCTGTACACTTCCCTTGGAGTAGTTACCTGAGACGCTGATGTCAGCCACGATGAAGTTGACGCCAACACTTGCCGACAGTGCCAATTGCTGCGACACAGCACTGCGTGTCTCGGCGGTGATAACCTGTTCCTCACTATAGGGAGTATAATCATCGCTGATGAAGTTCAGCCCCTTGACATACTGGATGGAGTCCAGATAATTGAGGTTGAAGATGTTGAAGGCCACTCCTTCCAGATATTCAGCACCTGTGGCATAGGTATAGCCTACTCCACGCTCGAATCCTGGAGGAGCCAGCAGCCGAGTCTCATAGCCTCCTGGTGCCGGTTCTCCATTGGCATAGAATGCCCCCATGACATTTTTACGGCCAAAGACTGTCAACTCTTCATCCGTCAATGGGTCGTCACTGCTACAGGAAAACAATCCAAGCACACCGACCAGAAAGAGGAAACAATATAAACGGTTCGTCTTCATCTCTTATACTCTTTGATTATGAGACATTCTTACTGTCTGAATTTCACATTAAAGTAGCTCGTCAACACATCACGGGCATCCTTATCGGTAATCAACGCATAGATGGGAGCCAGCGTCATATCGACCATCACGGCTTGGGTATGACGACAACTGTTCTGCCAAGCTGAGACCTGGTCGTCATTCAATGCGCCGCCAGTGACCAGGATACACACCTGGCTCACATCGCCTCCACGCACCTTGACGGTTGCCGTTGTCTTGCTCATGATCTCTTGGCCTACCTTGGAAACGCCAATGTCGAACGACCCTCTACCACCAACATTCTTATTCTTTATCTTGGTCTGGAAACTGGCCTCGAGGGCTACCTTGACACCCAGCGTATCACGGAGCAACGTACTGTCAACACTGATCTGATAGTCGAGCACGGCACCCATCGCCGACTTGCTGATGAAGCAAGGGCCTACCTCATCCAGGAACTTGTCGCAAATGTCATACTGCTTTGTCTGATTATCCTTCACAGCAGCTAAGTCCTTGGCAAATCGCTCCTGAAGAGAGAGGAATCCCGGCGACAGCAGTTTCTGCTTTTCTTCACGCGTGGTGGCCTTTTCCAACAGGGCCATGATGTTCATGAAATGAATCTCACGGGTAAACTGAGTGGTCTTCTGGCGCTTGAGGGCGTACTTGTTCTTTGACTTCTCCTGATGACCTGTTCCCACTCCGACAGTGACACTGCCGCTACCACTGCCGCCTCCCTTGCTCTTCACCGAAGTGAAGTCCATGCCAGCCGAGGCATTGACGGTAAGGCCTTTGGTGAGGCTTTCCTCACTATCTCCAGTAAAGATTTCCTGCATGGACTGCGGGAATATGGCATCAGTAATCAGCATAACCCCCGTAGCACGCTGAATACTGTCGAGCGTGACCAGGTTGAACAACTGAATCAGCGCTCCGTCGCAATATTCACCTCCAGGCATGTAGCTATAGCCGGCACCCTTGTTGGCAGAGAACACCGTCGAGACGGAGTCCAACGAAGGATTGGTAGACTGGACTATCGACAGGTTATAGTCGCCACCAGCTCGTCTGGTAGCGCCCTGCGTGTTGAGCGTCAGCACATTCTCGCGCATGGTTCCCCAGTTCTCACCCACCTGAACAAGAGCCGTGGTAGGACCTTCGCCTTCCGACGGATAGACATTTGCCAGTCCCTTCGACGTTGTTACAGACCACTTGCCCGGCACGTTGATATAGGCAGTATACTCCCCATAGGACGCACCTGTACTTACCAAGCCGTTTGCTGGGGCTCCGAGAATGGAAAGCGGAGCAGTGCTGCTCTCGCCTCCACTTTTCTCATTGCCTATCATATCCTCGCTGCTGGAGCATGCTGCCACGAGAGCGGCAACAAGCAACAGCACCGGGTAAGATATGTATCTGTTCATATATACAATAATTTTAACTCTCTAAACCGGGTAAAAAACTATTTTGATTTTTGGCACTAATCTTTTAACTTGCCAAAACCGTCTTGTGCTGGAGCGAGTTTGTAACTCTTGTCAATCAATTCCTTAAGATCCTTGTACGCTTTCTGCTCTGCATCAGACTTACCGTTAAAGAGGACGTAAATAGGCAATACTTCAAATCCTGTCATCACTGCCTCTTCAGGTTTGGCACCGAGCATCCATGCTGCCAGATCATCACACTTGAGCTCGCCACCGGTGGTAAGAATGCTCACTTTCTTCACGTCATTACCACGTGCATTGAGTTGTGCCTGGGTAGAAGAAGCTGCGCTGAACGTAGAATCCCTCACCATCACACCTCCATGGAATACGAAGTTCTTTCTCACACTGTCTGGGAGTAACTTTTTGAGACTATCCAACTTAGCAGAGTCAACACCGGCAGTGTCTTTCACCTGCTGCTTCCACTTAAAGTCAAGAGCGGCCTTCACGTCTGTGGCCTTCTTGGCCTTGGTAGCGGCAACAGCCATTCGGTAGTGAAGTTCACAGCCAAAAAAGGCTTTGGTAACGAAATGTGAACCATAAATCAGGAAGAATTCCTGTGCTACTTTCTCCTTGTCAGCATCAGTAGTGGCGGCATTGAACTTAGTGATGAAAGCTTCCTTGTAAGCCTTGAAACCATCGGTGAAATTGTCTTGGCTTTGCTGCATGTCAGCAAAGTTGATTTCACGGCTGTAAACCGAACGCGTCAGAGACTTCTGCATAATCGTAAAATTGAAGCTGCTCTTACGGGTTACATCCGCATTGTCTAAGTCCAGACTCATTTTAACGGCACCGAAGTTTCCACCAGGATGACCATTGACATTAACAACCTTATCCAATACTTCCTCACTGTGAGCATAGAAATATTCCTCTTTTGCCCCGGGTGAAATACTGCTGATGACGTTGGGATCAGTGGCACTCATCTTGAAAATCTGCTGGCCCGTGCACAACTCAGGAACCGTGTTCTTGTTGGCATAGTAGCCATAGCCCACAAAGATGTTCGAGTTAAAAAGCTTTTTGAAGCCCTCAATGTCGTTGCCCGACTCCTGGTTCACCGTCTGAGAACCTTCACCAGCACGACGCATTTGCTTGGATTGACCATTGACGAAGTTCACCTTGAAAGTCAACTGACGAGCATCTGCCCAGTTGTTACCAATATATACTGGCACGCGTGCACTGCCTATACCACACATTTTGGTAGGCGTGAACTCCATGTTGTTGCTGGGCTCAATATACCAAACACCATCAGTCTTGATGTTCAGGTAATAGGTACCCATGTCAGCAGAAACACTTGAGAGTTGCTGGTTGTTAGCATCAGTCAGTACAGACGAATACATCGGCAACTTGTCCATGAAACTGGGAACGGGTGTTGACTCAACCTCAGAAAAAGTTGAATCCGAACAAGCGGTAAGGGCTGATAAAGCCACTGCAGTTACGAAGAACTGTTTCATTAATTTTTTCATAATCCTATTATTTGGGGGTTAGTATTTATAAACGTTTGGGTACAAAGATAAGCAATTTTTCAAAAAAAACAAAACCCAAATGTTAAAACACTCGGATTTTGCAGATTTTGAAACAATTATTGCAGATTTTGAAACTCAAAGCCTGCCATGAAGCAAAAATTACCGGGCTTGGTCGCGCATCCAGGCTGTCACCGACTGCCCCATGCGCTGCTTGAAGGCCAGACTGAAGGTGCTGTAACTGCGGTAACCACTTTCACGAGCCAACTCCTGGGCGGTGAGCTCGCGACCGGCAGCGGCGGCCTCCTGATAGAGGCTGACGAAGTGTTGAATGCGCAGATTGTTGATATAAGTATTGTAAGTCATGTTCTGAGCTGAGAAATACTGGCTCAGATAAAAACGGTTAGTACCAATGGCCTGAGCCAACTGACTGACGGTCAGGTCGTGCTGCAGGTAGAGCTGTGTATCGATGCAGCGTTTTTGCAAAAAAACCTCCATTTCATCGAGATTTTTTTGATTCTCAGGGGTGGCTTTTTCCTCCTCATTGACCGCCAATGGCTGGCGGATGCTCAGGTCGCTTAACGTTTCCACGCGCCATAGGAGATAGCAGACAAGCAAAATGCCACACACCTGGACGATGTATTCGTAAGCCAGTCCCCCATAACCACTCGCGTAAATGGAGAACACCAGCAGAATGACGGCCAGCACCAGGAAACTCTGCCATACCTCCTTGTGCTCCAGGTCGACATAGTTGTCGCGCAGCCAGCGTCCGTAGCGTCTCACCTCGCGTACCATATATATAATAAGGCCGATGCCCAATAGCAGCAGATAGATACGCACCATCGGCAGGATGGCATCGCTACAGGTGACGATGCAGTACACCATTCCTACAATCGTGGGCAGCATCATCACCCAGGCTGGCCACAGCGGTCGCTGGCGGTCTTGCAACATACAGAGCAAGATGACAATGGCCAAGGGGACGGTCAGCAGGCAGTCGAGCAGTGCGCCAATCAGCAAACTCAGCAGGATGGCATCAGCTGAAGTGAGCATGACAGGAGGCAAATACCACAGGTGTCCTAACGCAATAACAGCAAAGAACACTGCTGTCCAACGGCGCAACCGCGCTGGAGGCGTGACGTCGGGGGCAAAGGCGTTACCTCGGCGCAGCAGGAGGTAGAGGCATGCAATGGTTGCCATGACTGTTCCTGCAGCGTAGAGCATCATCAGAAACATGAGGTCAAATGGTAATTGCCCGAACATCTGCTAGTCGTTATTAAAATGTTGGTTTACGGGAGCGATGCTCCTTTATTGCTTGTTAGCCTTCTTGCGCTGGTCGTGGTCAAGGATAATCTTGCGCATACGCATCGACTGAGGAGTAACCTCCACCAATTCGTCTTCCTTGATATACTCCAGGCATTCCTCCAACGACATGACCACCTTCGGAATGATGCGCGCTTTATCGTCGGTACCAGAGGCACGGACGTTGGTCAACTGCTTGGCCTTGCAGACGTTGATGACGAGGTCGTTGTCGTGCACATGTTCGCCAACCACCTGACCCATATATACATCTTCACCTGGGTCGATGAAGAACTTACCACGGTCCTGCAACTTGTCGATGGCATAGGCAAAGGCGTTGCCGGTCTCCAGAGCTATCATCGAACCGTTCACACGGCGCTCTATCTCACCCTTATAGGGCTGATACTCCTTGAAGCGGTGGGCCATGATGGCTTCACCCTGTGAGGCGGTCAGCACATTGGTGCGCAGACCGATGATGCCGCGCGAGGGAATGTCGAACTCGATGTTGGTGCGCTCACCCTGGCTCTCCATCGAGGTCATCTCGCCCTTACGACGGGTCACCATATCAATCATCTTCGAGGCAAACTCCTCGGGCACGTTGATGGTCAGTTCCTCAATAGGCTCGCACTTCTTGCCGTCTATCTCCTTGTAGATAACCTGTGGCTGGCCTACCTGCAACTCATAGCCCTCGCGACGCATGGTCTCGATGAGCACGGAGAGGTGCAGCACGCCACGTCCTGAGACAATCCACTTATCGGTAGAATCCTCGAAGGGCTCTACATGCAGGGCAAGGTTCTTCTCCAGCTCCTTCTCCAAGCGGTCGTTGATATGACGGGAGGTCACAAACTTACCCTCCTTGCCGAAGAAGGGCGAGTCGTTAATCTGGAAAAGCATCGACATGGTAGGTTCGTCGATGGCAATAGGTGGCAGGGGCTCCGGATTCTCGATATCGCAGATGGTATCGCCAATCTCGAAGTGCTCCAGTCCGATTACTGCGCAGATGTCGCCGCAATCTACCTGCTCAATACGGCTATGTCCCATGCCGTCGAAGGTATGAAGCTCCTTGATCTTGGTCTTCTCCATCGAACCGTCACGATGGGCAATGGTTACCTGCATGCCGTCCTTCAGCTGACCGCGATGTACACGGCCCACGGCGATACGGCCTGTGTAGGAGCTATAGTCCAACGAGGTAATCAGCATCTGGGGCGTACCCTCAATCTGCTTGGGGGCAGGAATCACCTCCAGAATCTTGTCCAACAGATAGGTGATGTCTGTCGTGGGCTTGTTATAGTCCTCACCCATCCAACCGTTCTTGGCAGAGCCATAGACCACGGGGAAGTCCAGCTGGTCTTCGGTGGCATTCAGCGAGAACATCAGGTCGAACACCATCTCATACACCTCTTCCGGACGACAGTTGGGCTTGTCCACCTTGTTCACCACCACGATAGGCTTCAGTCCAATCTGCAAAGCCTTCTGCAGCACGAAACGGGTCTGGGGCATCGGGCCCTCGAAAGCGTCCACCAACAGCAGACAGCCGTCTGCCATATTCAGCACACGCTCCACCTCGCCGCCGAAGTCGGAGTGTCCCGGGGTGTCGATGATATTGATTTTTGTTCCTTTCCAGTTAATACTAACATTCTTTGAAAGAATGGTGATGCCTCGTTCGCGCTCAAGGTCGTTAGCGTCCAACACCTGGCTCGACAGGTTCTGTCCCTCACGGAACAGGTTACCGGCCAGCATCATCTTGTCCACGAGCGTTGTCTTGCCGTGGTCTACATGTGCGATAATCGCGATATTTCTAATATCCTGCATACCTATTTAATATAAATTCGGGTGCAAAGGTACTACTTTTTTCATAAAAACTTTGGTATTTCCCAAAATATTTGTACCTTTGCACCCGCATTTCGGAAAATCCGGAGCATTTGACGACGTAAACCGCCCTGTGATTAGGCAGGCTCATGCGTCTGAAAGATGTTATTGCAAACATTTAATCACAAACAAAACTATGTATTTAGATCAAGCAAAGAAGGCTGAGATTTTCGGCCAGTACGGCAAGGATGCCAAGGATACCGGTTCTGTTGAGAGCCAGGTTGCCCTGTTCACTTATCGCATTCAGCACCTCACCGAGCACCTGAAGAAGAACCACAAGGACTTCGGTACTGCTCGTTCGCTGACCAAGCTGGTAGGTCGCCGTCGTAAGCTCCTTAAGTATCTTTACAACAAGGACATCAATCGTTATCGTGAACTCATCAAGGCTCTCGGCCTGCGTAAGTAATCGGTACGACGAAATTAAAAAAGGAAGCCTCCCGCTTGGGAGGCTTCTTTCGTTTTATGCTTAGTCAGCCAGCGACTGGTCTATCGCGTCGCTAATGATTGACAGGCTCTTCGGGATGACGGTTATCATCACGTAGTCGCCCTGACGCACATACTCGGTGTCGGTGTATGCCTTCACCATAGCCGTTCCGGGAGCCACGGGGGTTATCACGCCGCTACGTGCGTCCACCTTCACGATGCTCTCGTCAAGGCTGGTCCATACCACATCGTTCATGCCGCTGAACTTCTCGGCGCACTTCAGCTGTACGGTGCTCTCCATCTCGATGGTCAGCTTGTGGTCAGACACGCCGGGGCCGCTGATCACCATGTCGCCCAG
>Ga0256407_10002297_pt1 | contig 36965 bp, 21 predicted proteins | sample RumenRJG_04DNA_FD_193489 | JGI IMG/M metagenome (GOLD analysis project Ga0256407, IMG submission 193489) | Bovine rumen microbial communities from Lethbridge, Alberta, Canada - RJG_04 | ecosystem: Host-associated > Mammals > Digestive system > Stomach > Rumen | place: Canada: Alberta...
TCTTCGGAGAGGTGGCTCAGGCTGTAGGTGACCGTCCAGGCGGATACACCCGTATCATCAAGCTCGGAACCCGTCAGGGTGACGCTGCTCAGGTTTGCTTCATCGAGCTCGTTGACTTCGATCCCGATATGGCAAAGGATGGCGGCAAGAAGAAAACTCGTCGTAGCCGTCGTGGTGGCGCTGCTGCCAAGGCTGAGGCTCCTGCTGCTGAGGCACCTGTTGGTGAGGAGGCTGCTCCTGCTGCTGAAGAGGCAAAGGCAGAATAAGCATAACACTTATCTCAATAGTAATCCCCGTTCTCATTCCGAGAACGGGGATTTTTTCAGCCAGGCGTTGATTGCCTTGTTACTCCTCCATCTCGTCGTCGAGGCGGTTGGCCCAGAGGTATTTCTTCGTTTCGCGGGCAGCAACACCGCTAAGAAGCAACAGGGCCACGAGGTTTGGTATCGCCATCAGGGCGTTCATGCAGTCGGCAATATTCCAGATGATATCCAGGCTGATGATGCTGCCAAAGAACAGGAATACGATATACAATATACGGTAGAACTTGTTGATGTGGCGCCCCTCGATATAGTTTACTGCGCTCTCGCCGTAATAGCTCCAGCCGAGGATGGTGCTGAAGGCGAAGGTCAGGATGCCGAAGGTGAGCAGTGGCGCTCCCACATAGGGGATCTTCGAGAAGGCTACCTTGGTGAGTGCTGCACCGTCGGCGTATGTGATGTCAGGGTAGGCGATGATACTGCTTACGAGCACCAGACCAGTGAGTGCGCAGATGACTACAGTGTCCCAGAAGGTGCCAGTGCTCGAAACCAGGGCCTGGCGCACTGGGTTGCGTGTCTGAGCTGCTGCCGCCACGATAGGTGCACTACCCATACCACTCTCGTTGGAGAATAGTCCTCTGGCGATACCATAGCGCGCCGCCATCATCACCGTGGCTCCCACAAAGCCTCCGCCGGCAGCAGAGGGGTTGAAGGCAGAATCGATGATCAACTGGATGGCTGGCCATACGTAGTTGCCGTTGATACATAGTATCATGATACATCCCAGAACATAGAGCAGTGCCATGAATGGTACGAGCACGGTACATACTTTCGCAATTGCCTTCACGCCACCAAGAATCACCGATGCCGTGAGGATACATATGAAGATACCTACTATCCACGTGGGTATGCCGAATGTCTCATGAGCAAGGAGTGCGATAGAGTTTGCTTGAACGGTACAACCTATGCCAAACGATGCCAGGGCGGTGAACACGGCGAAGAGTATGCCGAGCCACTTCATGTTAAGACCTCGCTCAAGGGCATACATCGGACCTCCGTACATCTTGCCGTCATCACCTTTCACACGATATTTCACTGCCAGAAGGCCCTCGGCATATTTCGTCGACATACCGAAGATGCCCGTGAGCCAGCACCACAGCACAGCCCCAGGACCTCCAAGAGCCACTGCTGTTGCGACACCAACGATGTTACCTGTTCCGATGGTTGCAGCCAGAGCTGTGGCTAAGGCTCCAAACTGGCTCACCTCGCCCTCGGCCTTGCTGTCTTCCTTTACAGAGAGACGGATGCCAGTAAGAAGTTTACGCTGTGGGATGCGCAATCGGAAGGTGAGAAATACGTGGGTGCCAAGCAGTAGAATCATCATTGGCCATCCCCATAGAAATGAGCTCAGAAGCGAGAAAAATTCGTTAATCGGTTCCATATCAGTTTAATTTGTGTCTGCAAAGTTAAGCAAATTTAGGGAATTTCCTATCATTTTTCGGGAAAATCCCTTTGTATGTACCAAAATAATATCTACCTTTGCATCGTGGAACAATAAAAACGATACGATTATGAAGAAAGTTTTATTGATGTCAGTTGGTGCACTTCTGCTTTTGAGCAGCTGTGGTACATATACAGCAGACGGTGCGGTAACAGGCGGTTGGTTCGGCTCTGTCATCGGTTCTGCCATTGGTGGTATCTCTGGTGGACATAGAGGCAGTCATATAGGTAGTCTTATCGGTATGGCAGGTGGTGCAGTGATAGGTGCTTCGGTAGGTCAGGCGGCCGATCAGGCGGAGCAGCGTAAGTACGAAGAGTATAAGGCTGCTCGTCAGCGCACTAACAGCAACCGTAATAATGACTATTCATATCGGGACAACAGCGGATTCGACGCAAGTAATAGCGGTGATGACCGTCTCTATGGTTTTGGAGAGGATTTCTCTTCTTCAAGCAGTGGCGTTGCCGAGGGAGGTCTTGAGATTCGTAATGCCCGTCTGTTAGACTCCAGTCGTGACGGTGTGCTTATACGTGGTGAGGAGGCTCGTATGGTGTTTGAGATTTATAATACCTCTGACAAGGTGATACGCAGTGTTCAGCCGGCAGTGGCAGAGGTTACGGGCAACAAACATATCCATATCTCTGAGAATATACTTATCGAGAGTATTGATCCTGGCAAGGGCGTGAGGTATACAGCATCGGTAAAGGCGGATAATGGTCTCAGAGACGGTGAGGCAGTGATTCGTATAGGAGTGCTGCAAGCTAACAGGGAGATTACTTCGCAGACAAGGAACTTCACAGTTACGACTCGAAAGAAATAGAAAAAGGGAGGCTAAACCTCCATTTATTATTTGTTTAACTCTTTTTTCCTCTGTTCCTTCTGTCTCTTGTCGAGATCTTCCTTCAGTAGTACCCAGACAGGCTTAGTGTCAGGGCCATCGTTGATTCCTATCTCGAAATCGGGCAACTCAAGGATATCCTCAGGACGGAATGGGATAACTGCCTCGCTGAATTTCTCGACAATCACCGGAGCTATCCCCTGTGCTATTATACCTAACTCACGGGCAGCACGTATGGAGAGGTCTATGATACGGCCTCTGACATAAGGACCGCGGTCAGTGACTCTTACTATCACGTTCTTGCCGTTGGCGGGATTGGTTACCCTCAACAGAGTACCAAAAGGATAGGTGCGATGGGCACAGGTCAGTGAATCGTGGTGCAAACGTTCACCACTGGCAGTTTTCCTACCGGAGAACTTTTTGGAGTAAAAGGAAGCCTTGCCGCTCTGAACCTGAGAAAAAAGAGGTGAGAGGTGGGTGGTGAGAAGTGAGAGAATTACAATAGCTGTCACACAATACCAGAAGTATTGTCTATGGATAATCTTACCAGCTACAGCTATTCTCTTATCTCTCACCACTTGCCTTTTACTTCTCAACACCAATTATACTATACCTTGTGCGAGCATGGCCTTTGCAACCTTCATGAAGCCTGCTACATTTGCACCCTTCACGTAGTTGACATAACCATTCTCCTTACCGTATTTCACGCACTGCTCATGGATGCCAGACATGATCTGATGCAGACGCTGGTCAACCTCCTCAGCAGTCCAAGCCATACGCATGGAGTTCTGGGTCATCTCCAGACCAGATGTGGCCACACCACCGGCATTGACAGCCTTGCCAGGAGCGAAGAGCTGACCTGCGGCAATGAACTTATTAACTGCATCAGCGGTACATCCCATGTTAGATACCTCGGCTACGCACAGAGGCTTCTGAGCAAGGATCTTGTCGGCATCATCACCGTTAAGCTCATTCTGAGTAGCGCAGGGCAGATAGATGTCGGCCTTCTGTTCCCAAGGTTTCTTACCGGCAAAGAACTGGCTTCCGGGGAACTCTTCAGCGTAAGGCTCGCAGACATCATTACCGCTTGCACGCAACTCGAGCATGTATTCTATCTTCTCTGCATCGAGTCCCTCGGGGTCATATATATATCCGTCAGGACCAGAGATGGTGATGACCTTTGCTCCCAACTCTGTTGCCTTCTTGGCAGCACCCCATGCCACATTGCCGAAACCGGAGAGAGCCACTGTCTTGCCCTTGATGTCGAGTCCGTGAGTCTCCATCATGTGGTGAACGAAGTATAGAGCACCGTAGCCTGTTGCCTCAGGGCGGAGGATTGAGCCTCCCCATTCCATACCCTTACCTGTGAGAGTTGCTCCATGGAACTGGCTGGTGAGTTTCTTGTACATACCGAAGAGGTAACCAATCTCACGTCCGCCCACGCCGATGTCACCGGCTGGAACGTCCATGTCAGGACCGATAACCTTATAAAGCTCTGTCATGAATGCCTGGCAGAAACGCATAATCTCAGCATCGCTCTTTCCACGGGGAGCGAAATCAGAGCCTCCTTTACCGCCACCCATTGGCAGTGTGGTGAGAGCATTCTTGAATGTCTGCTCGAAACCGAGGAACTTCAGGATACTAAGGTTTACAGAAGGGTGGAAACGCAGACCGCCTTTGTAAGGACCAATGGCACTGTTGAACTGAACGCGGTAACCGATGTTCACCTGTACCTCGCCCTTATCGTCAACCCAGGGCACACGGAATGTGGTGATACGCTCCGGTTCTACGATGCGCTCAACAATCTTTGCCTTTTCAAACTCGGGGTGCTGGTTGTATACGTCTTTGATTGACTCCAGTACTTCGCGAACTGCTTGTAGGAACTCTACCTCGCCTGGGTGCTTGCGCTCCAGGCCTTGCATGATTTTCTCAACTTCCATAGTGTTGTTTCGTTTTGATAAAAAGTTTTTAGTTTGCAATATGTTACTTTTGATGCTGCAAAAATAGGAAATTTTCCGATTCCCTCCAAGTATTTTCGCGAATATTTTTCTTATAGAGTTACATTTTGTTAAATTATATCTATTTTACTACCTTTTTTCCACCTATTATATATATACCCTTGGGCAGATTGTCGAGAGATGAAGAATAGATCTTACGGCCGTTGAGATCGTAAATGGCTGGATCTTGTTCTTGTTTGGTTGTAGTGATGGTCTCTATGCCTGTGCTCTCACCGAGGATTGCCGTCAGGGTCAGTTGACTGCACTTTGGCATGTCGAAGGTATATATGGGACTGTCCACTTGTGTCGTGGTTCCGTCCTTCGTGACCTTCCAGCCCTTTACTTCTCGGCCTTCGCCTGCCTTGCCCTCAACAGTAAGTTTTCGTCCTTCGAAGAACTTGCCGTCGAAGTAGCCTTCCTTTATTTCTATTCCGTTAACGATGGTCTTTACCTCTTCTGAAGCGTCCTTGTTGATGACGAGTGGGGTAGGAGTTCCAAGCTTGTAGTAGTCGGCAAGCTGCTGGTAGAAATTGTTGGTACGCTGACTTAGCCAGTTGCGGGCATTATTCAGCTCCTGGTTGTAGTTGGGCCACCACTGGTTGATGAGATTCCTGTGGTATGTATATTCTGTCTTTATCATATCGTACATTGGATCCCATACAGCGCGTGTTCCTTTTTCATTCAGGAAGTCTCCCATATAAATGGCGCAACGGTCGATAAACTCACGATTGAAGTCGGCATCTTCCATCAGTCTGCGGAAGAGTCTGGTGGCTTCATAGCTGTTGGCACCCCAGTTCAGTCCTCCATCGTAATTGGGATTGTGAAGCCATTCCAGGATTTTATAACTGGCAGCACACTGTCCATAGAGTCCAAATGTGTAGTCTGTATCTTTCATGATCCAGCGCCAACGGCCACCTTCTGCTGTAGGTCTCCACATAACGATATTGTTGCCGGGGAAGTCAACGTTGTTATAATAGAGATTGACTGCCATCAAGTTGAGAAACTCCTTGCAATCCATCCATTGCTCATACTCGGCCATAGTGTGACCATGCTCATTATAGAAAGCTTTGAAAGCGTCGTAGTTATCCCAGGTGCCTTCCTTAAGTTCACCCCAATTCTCAAACATATCCAAGTCTTCCAGACCATTATAGTTGGTATAGATATTATCTTCATTGGAGCGTTCACGTATGTTAAGCATGCCTCTATACTGACCATTGATATATACGATAGCGGGTTGCCAGGCCTGCCAATCTATATCCAAGTGGCTTCCTGCATTACGTTGGATTATGGCATCGCGCATATACAGATAGTCGAAGTCATTTCCTGCATTTCGCAGCATAAGTGACTTAAAGTCTTTAAGTCCTGGTTTCTGGTCGGGGAAGAACTCATAATTGAATCGCTTCTCACCAAATCGTTTGTTGGCATAAATGGCCATCGATTTCCTGGCGGCTCCTCTTGTTGCGCCTCCGCACACACGTGCTTCGATAAGTTGGTTAAGTGTGCTGGCGTTCATGTCTTTCATGAAAAACTCAATATTCATCGGACGACGCCAATTGTGCTTGTAGTTCTCTGTCCCATCGTAGGCCTTGTTATCAGAGTAAATTCCAATCTTTGAGTCATTGAAGTATCTATTGTCCGTATTGATGGAAATGACTGGTAGTGTTATGTCTCGTCCATGGAAGAGATAGGAATGAGTTGTGGAGCGGGGGGAGAGTTTGCCATCGCAGAACAACTTGGCACGGACAATCTTGTTTGAATTGAAGCTCAACTGACTCTGATATAGCAGACTGTTCTTTGTTGGCTCCGAACCGTCGAGAGTATAACGAATCTCTGTACCTTCAGGTGATCCCTCTGGTAGAGTTAGCGTCAGGGTTATGGTTTCTTTATTACTCATGACGCAGCCCTTTATGCTGAATATAGGCTCACCCAGAATATCTTCGGCCTTACAAGTCATGCCGGTATTTGCTTTGCCAGGTGTCGGCTCAAGTTGGTAGCCCCACTCATCGCTGCCATCTGTTTTGCGCCCATAGGCGATGTTTGGGGCAGGTTGTGCAGCAAAGTCCTCTATTTTGTCAATGGTATCATCGCCTTTGAATAGGAAAAGACTACTCTTCTTGCTAGACTCCAGACGGAAGTTGGTATGGAGGGCGGATACCCCCTCATCCTCGCCAGCCTTGTCGCAGTAGATAATCACATACTGACCGGGTCCTACCATATTGTCTGGCAATTGCCATGCATTGGCAACCTTTTTCTTGGTACCAATCTTATAGTCTTTCAGATTGACGGCTGTATTACCAGGATTATATAGTTCCACCCAAGAGTCAGGAAAATCGTTAAGGTCGTCCATGATACCATCGATATTCGACTGCATGAATTCGTTGATTATCAATGTTCCATTTTGGTTATTGTCGTCAGCGACAAGAGGGAGGCTTGCTCCAGTTAACAATGTTAGAAAAAGTAATTTCTTAGAATAATTCATAATGGTTTAAAATTCTGATTTGGATGCAAAAATACAAATAAATATCCATTAACCATTCAATATTCTAAATAATTTTGTAACTTTGCGGCAAAATGTAACAATAAAGAAAAAATATGAAACGATTGATGACATTGTCATTGCTGATGCTGGCATTTGGAGCATCGGCGCAAGTGAAAACGGATATCCGTGAGTTTAACCTCTCAGGTCCCTATGCAGTTAATACGCCACTGGCTTTTGACACTGTAGATGTGAAAGGAAGCAAGTTTGACGAGAAGTCGCTTATGGGCAATATAGCACTTACATCACCTGTGACAGGGAAGTTCAGTGGCGAGGTACTTCCATCGCTGACAGACCAGAAGAGTGTTGGCTTGTTGTCGTTCTATATCAACAACAGCGATTATCTGAAGGGAAAGATTGAAATTAAGGGCCCAAAGAATTACAAACTTTATATCGATGGAACTGAGGCAGATGGAGAACTGAAACTTGCCCCCGAGCATCATACTTTCACGATACGTTATCTTGCAGAACCCAAGGATACAGACTCGATAACGGTGTGTATTGATGCCAAGAAGTCTGTGGCATATACCCTCGACAAGAAGCATCCTTATATGGTTCATGACCTGACTGATGGCAAGCGTGTGCGAGGCATTTCACTATCTGCCGACGGATTGTTTACAAGCATTGCATATCAGACAACGGATCGTGGGGGCAGTTCCCGTTGGAACTACGAACTCCGTGATACAAAGACCCAGCGTCTGATATCCCAGCCACAGCGTAATCCCCAATGGATGCCGAAGACATCTGCCTGGCTCGAAGAAGAAAAGGAAGGTGACAAGCGTGTGTTGTATAAGGTATCCCCACATACAGGTGTGCGTACACTCTTTGCTTATGATATCCCAGAAGGAAACTACTTCGTATCGCCCACAGAAGACTATCTTATCATCAGTGCTGAGGAAAAGGGTCCAAAGGAGGACAAGGATGTGTTTGAGGTTGTTGAGATGGACGACCGTCAGCCAGGTTGGCGTGACAGAGGGTATCTTGCAAAATACGATATCAAGACAGGAGTTACTCAGAGAATTACCTTTGGTTCGAAAGGCGAGTATCTTGAGGATATTTCACTCGATGGTACCAAGCTGTTGTTGGCAACGTCACGTTCTCGTCTTACAAAGCGTCCAACTACTGTACAGGATGTGTTGATAATGGATATACGTACTCTGAAGGTAGATACGGTATTCGTTGGCGCTGAGTTCCTTGGTGGAGGAACGTTCTCTCCTGATGGTAAGCAGATTCTCTTTACAGGCACTCCTGAGGCCTTCGATCGTATAGGTTGTCAGCTGCCTGCAGACGTGACACCGAGTATGACGGAAAATGAACTCTTCCTTTATGATATTACATCGAAGAAGGTCACTCCACTTACGAAGGACTTCGATCCATCTTTAGACAAGGGCCCGGACTGGTGTGCTGCTGATGGAATGGTATATTTCACTGCTGAAGATAGAGACTACGTGAATCTCTTTATGCTTAATCCAAAGACGGGTAAGATAACAAAACTCGCAGCTAATGGTGACGATATCTACCGTTTCGACAAGGCTTCGAAAGCACCTTATATATCATATCTGTCATATGCCACGATGGCTCCTGCTTCTGCCTACGTTATGGATCTTAGGAATCTCAAGAAGACTCAGAATATCAGGTTCTTCGATGGTGTCTCTGCTCTCGATGATGCAGAGATCGGTACATGTCAGGACTGGAACTTCAAGAACTCTAAGGGTGATACTGTATATGGCCGACTGTATCTGCCGAAGGAGTTCGATGCTTCGAAGCAGTACCCCATGATAGTATATTATTATGGAGGATGTTCGCCGGTAAGCAGATATTTCGAGTCGCCATACGCTCCTCAGTACTGGAACTCGCTGGGATATGTGGCATATATCATTGAACCAAGCGGAGCAACTGGATTCGGACAGGAGTGGGCTTCGCGGCACGTTAACACAGCAGGAAGGGGGCCTGCTGAGGATATCATCGAGGGTGTAAAACAGATATGTGCCGAACATCCGTTTATCAATCCAAAGAAGATTGGATGTATGGGTGCCAGTTATGGCGGTTTTATGACTCAGTATCTGCAGACACAGTCAGATATCTTCGCAGCAGCAGTATCTCATGCAGGTATAGCTAATCATACAAGTTACTGGGGTGAGGGATATTGGGGATATAACTACAGTGAGGTGTCGATGGCCAACAGCTACCCATGGAGTCATCGTGACCTGTATGTAACCCAGTCGCCTCTCTTTAATGCAGACAAGATCCATACACCTTTGCTCCTGCTTCATGGTAATGCCGACACCAACGTGCCTCTGATAGAGAGTCTGCAGATGTTTACGGCTCTGAAGCTGCTGGGGCGTGAGGTGGCACTTGTAGAGGTGGAAGGTGAGAATCACCATATCCTCGAATACGGGAAGAAAGAGAAATGGCTTGCCACACAGATGGCATGGTTTGCCAAATGGCTAAAGGATGACCCCACGTGGTGGGAGGCTCTTTATCCAAAGAAACACTTATAAAAAGAAATATCGCGGCCCATTCATCGGACCGCGATATTTTTATTTCGTATTGATATTTATTGTCTTTTGCAGGCCTCTCTGACGGTCTGTAACTTTCAGTCTTATTGTGCCAGGGGTCTTATTGCTACGAACGATAACAACCAGTTGTCCGCTGAATAGTCTCATTGTAGGTTTCTTGAATGACTCCAGGCTTGTAGCATCGCCATTGCATACTGCCTCAAATGATCCGGCACCAGTAACCTCGAATGACAGCTGGTCAGAGGCATATGGAATGAATGTTCCCTTGGCATCTGCGAGAGATACAGTTACAAACGCCATGTCTTCACCATCAGCCTTGAGGGTTGGAGAGTCGTGCTGAGTCCAAACATCGAATTGTATCTTTGAAGGCTTACCTGCTGTGCGTATGGTCTTTTCACCAGCTTTATTGCCCTGCTCATCGTATACCACAACCTTAAGCTCTCCTGACTGATATTTTACATCGTTCCAGCGGAGGCGATATCTGTCGAGGCGCTCTGCGGGATTCTTTGAGATCTTACCCTGACTCTTACCATTCACGAAGAGCTCGGCTGTAGGATAGTCGGTGTAGCAGTATACTGGGGTGATTTTTCCCTTACGCTCCTTGCCCCAGGACCAGTGGGGGAGGAGATGGATGGTGTGCTCGTCCTTGTTCCATCTTGAACGATAGAGGTAATATCGGTCCTTAGGCAGTCCTGCCAGGTCACATATACCGAAGTAACTACTGCGCGCTGGCCAGTACTCGTCGTAAGGTGTGGGTTCGCCGAGATAGTCATAACCTGTCCAAACGAACTCACCGATTACCCAGTCCTTGTCATCCTGCCATACCCAGTCGTCATCGGGAAGATTACTCCACGAACAATACTCAACATCGTAGCTCGAACACTGTCCGTCGGCATTAAGGATGGCTTTGGGGTCATAGGTCGGTGCCCATGAAGCATATTGGGAATTGTCAGTAACCTCAACGGGGAACTTATATACACCTCTGGAACTTACTGTTGAGGCAGTCTCTGAACCAAGAAGGAATCCCTGATGCAGTTGCTTGATGCTATTTCCATATTTGTGTACTCGGTAATTGAATCCCGGCACGTCCATAGCTTTGGCAACACCACTCTCTATTGATGCCTCTGCATGGTCGAGTCCTTGGGTGACAGGACGGGTGGGGTCAAGAGCATGACAAAGTCCCTGCAGACGTATGGAAATCTGTCTGCCTTCTGCGCTGCCCTGTTCTGGAATCTCATTACCGATGCTCCACATCACGATACTGGGGTGGTTGCGGTTTGCCACTATAAGATTGGCGAGATCTTTCTCTGCCCACTCCCTGAAGAATCGTGCATAGCCATTCTTGCACTTAGGATAGATCCACATGTCGAAACTCTCTGCCATCACCATCATACCTAATGAGTCGCAGATATCCATCTGCATCTGACTTGGCATGTTATGCGACGTACGGATAGCGTCACATCCCATATCCTTCATCGTCTTAATCTGACGGATAAGAGCTGCTTTGTTGATGGCTGCTCCAAGAGGACCGAGGTCATGATGCAGGCATACGCCCTTTATCTTTCGCGTCTTGCCATTGAGTTGGAAACCACCTTCACGGGATACCTGTACGGTACGGATACCTGTCTTTATCTCCTTTGTATCCAATGTTTCGTTATCAGTGAATACTTTTGCCTGGAAAGTATATAGATTAGGTGTTTCAGGTGACCATAGCTGTGGATTCTTGATGGTAAACCTCCCGTAGATCTTTCCGTCGTCCTCTATGCGAGTATCTCCGATGGAGAATTTCTCTCCGTCGGGTGCTGTAAGCATCAGCGTTGCAGTTCCTTTGACTGGATTAACGACCTTGACCTCTGCCTCTACGATAGCTGTGTTGTCCTTTATTTCTACCGTGCGGACAATGATGCTCCAGTCATCGATGTACGTCTTTTTCGTCAGTATAAGTTTCACGGGGCGATACAGACCTGCACCAGGATACCAGCGGCTGCTCTCCTCGACATTCTTAAGGTCTACCTCAAGGAGATTGTCGCCTGCTTTCACGAAATCCGTGATATCCACGCGGAAGGCATTATAACCATATGCCCAGTAGCCTGCCTTCTTTCCGTTGAGGCTGACGGTAGGTTCTGCCATCGCACCATCAAACACCAGTTCTGCGCGTTCAAAACCTTCAGGGATGTTAAGTGTCCTTTTGTAATGACCTTCGCCTATCCAAGGCAGAGCTCCAGAACGTCCACTCTTCTCTGTGGCTTCTGTCTCACCATTCTGTTCGATGGCTACTTTCTGGAGATCCCATTTCTTGTCAAAGGGACCAGCGATAGCCCAGTCGTGAGGGATGATCACATTCCTCCAGGATTTCTTGTCCTGAGAAAACTTCCATCCTTCAGATAGTGAAATGTCCTGTCTTACCTGTGCTGAAACAATCGTGGTCGCAAATAGTAAAATAGCAAGTAGTCTTTTCTTCATTTCCTTAGTAGTTTTTATATTTTATCATATTGTTATCTCTCCAGAACCCAGACATCTGTGGTGATTCTCATCGTAGATCACACAGAACTGTCCTGGTGCCACACCATGTATCTTGTTCTTGGCATGCACGATAAACTCTTTCTCATCCGTCCACTCCAGTCTCGCGGGCAGATACTCCGGTGTATGTCTTATCTTGAATGTGACCTCACAAGGTGCCTGTCCCCCTGTGAGGTGATGGAAATCGTGAACCTTGAAGTCTTGTTTGTATGCTGTTTCTGGGTCATAGCCGTGAGATACGTAGAGGATATTCTTCTCCACATCCTTCTTTACCACAAACCAAGGACCACCGCTGAAACCCATACCCTTTCGTTGTCCGATGGTGTGAAACCACAGACCTTTATGTTCTCCGATATGTTTTTCTGTCTCCAGTTCTATAACGTCGCCTGGCTGTTCTCCCAGATAACGACGGATATAGTCATTGTAGTTTATCTTACCCAAGAAACAGATTCCCTGTGAATCCTTTCGTCTGGCATTCACCAGATGTTCGCGATCTGCTATCTCACGAACCTCATCCTTCATGTAGTGGCCTATGGGGAAAAGGGCTTTCTTAAGTTGCCAATCATAGATCTGTGCTAGGAAGTCAGTCTGGTCTTTCACAGGGTCAGGACTCGTACAGAGCCATTTCTGTCCGTTCTCATCAATCTCTGTCTGTGCATAGTGACCAGTAGCGATGAGATCATATTCGTGACCTCTTTTCTCATCGAAGGCTCCAAACTTTATCAGACGGTTACACATCACGTCGGGATTCGGAGTCATTCCTGCACGTACCTTGTCCATCGTGTATTTCGTAACCTGATCCCAATATTCCTTATGACAGTCTATCACCTCAAGCTTGCAACCATACTTATGCGCTACAGCAGTAGCCATTTCAAGATCCTCCTCAGAAGAACAGTCCCATTCCTCTTCTTCCTCTGGACCTATCTTTATATAGAAACAGTCTGGATGGAGCCCGAGTCGTGCAAACTCGTACACCACAACACTACTGTCTACACCTCCAGACAAAAGTATGGCTATTCGTTTATTTTCCAGTTCTGATATGTTCATTGTTTAAGTATATAATGTGACAGTACCACCATCACTCTGACAGTATTTCCTTAGAAGCTCCTGAATGAAATGTGCGTTGGCGAGTACCCTCTCTTTATTACCGTCATAGCCATTGATGAGTACTACGAGATGTGTTGTGGCAAGGGTCATCTTCGTCCGTTCATGATCACTTGTCGGAGTTCCTACACCTCCCTCTGCATCGCGGTATACGGGCAGGCCTGCGATATTTATGATGCCTCTTCCTATTCCTTCGTATGGTTCTCCCTCACGTCCCACACCCAATGTAAGAGTATCCCCTACGAACTTATCGGCATCGAAACCTCCAATGCTGTATCCATAAGCGATAGAAGCGAGGTTCACGAGGTCTACGAGGGTGTCTATCTGATATAGCTCCTTACCTTGAAGCATCCGTCGTATCAGCTGTTCACTGGCAGGACGATAACGTGAGGGGTCTTTGCCACAAGCCTTATAGACACTACGTGTAGCGGCTATACTAGGCAATTCTTTCAAAGAATCTGTGGTCAGGTCTTTACGGAACTTCTCTTCGAGAGTATGAATCTCATCCCAAAGGGGTTGGCAGAACTCAGAGTTTACCACCTGTGCCTCTACTGCCGCCCCTACGAAAGAGGGACATACACTCTCTATCTCATTAGAAACCACAACCTTCATTCTGCGAATGTCCTGAAATAGTCTATGCAAACTTTTCTCCACTCCTTGGCATTCTCCAGCTGGTGTTGCATACGCTCATCAACTTCCTTCCATCTCTGTTCGTCGATATTTGGTTTTGCCTCCTGCCAGATAGCATAGAAGTCCTCTACCTCTTTGACACCTCTGTCATAACGTGCCTGAATCTCTTCCCAGAGGGTATTGCCGCTCTTCAGACGATATGTCCAGGGTACATGATGGAACCACAGGAGATATCTCTCAGGACAGGTGTTGATGTCATCGTATAGCGAACAGTAAGGCTCGTTGTATTGCGATGTGGCATCTGTGCCGGTATGGCTACGATTGAATCCCACTCCTTCCTTGTCTGCCTTGTGATAGTATACAGGGCACCACTCCAGAGGATAGCTGGCAATGAATCCGTCTGGTTCAGGACCATAGTGATGGTCGAAAGCGAAGATGTGGTGTAGGCCTAATGGCATCATATAGTCGACACATGCCTCACGGGAGCGAAGCATCATCGACAGAAGTTTATCATTTATCATTTCTCCTTTATCATTTCTGAATGTCTGCTTCAGCCATTCATCGGCTATCTCCTCACTCTTAAGGTAGGGGTTCCACGCAAGACGTCCGAATGCATACCAGTTAGCCTGTGCGAAATGGTGTCCACACCAGTTCTTGTCTAATCCGATATTCGCTACACCTGCAACACCCACCAGTCTCTTAGGACTTACCAATCCAAAGAACTCCCTCCACATAGGAGCGAGATAAACAAGATGGCGTGAGTGACCCAGATACTCCTGAGTGATCTGCAGTTCAACCATCTGGGGAGTCTTTCTCATATTGTCGAAGATAGGAGCATATGGCTCACGTGGCTGGAAATCCAGAGGACCGTTCTTGGATTGGAGAATAACATTATCCAGAAACTTACCGTCGTCATTCTTAAACTCTGATACAGCCTGTTTTACTCTGTCTTCTCCTTTATGGTTGGCACCATATACGAAACTGCGCCACATGATGATTCCTCCGTAGGGCTTTACAGCTTCCGCCAACATATTAGCTCCCTGAGCGTGGGTGCGCTTGTAGTCACCAGGGCCGGGTTGTCCCTCGGAATTGGCCTTAACGAGAAAACCTCCGAAGTCGGGTATCTCCTTGTATATCTCTTTCGCCTTTGCCTTCCACCATGCCTTTACCTTGGAATTCAGAGGGTCAGCGGTCTTGAGTTTGCCAAGTGCCATAGGCGATGCGAAGTTAACAGAGAGATACACCTTTATTCCGTAAGGTCTCAGTATCGCAGCTATCTCCTTAACCTTTTTGATATATGGTGCGGAAAGCATCTTTGGTGATGCATTGACGTTGTTCAGCACTGTACCATTTATGCCGATGCTCGCATTTGCCCTCGCATATTCCTTGATGAGCGCAGGGTCGATGGCCTTAGGATTATTCCCGTCGAGATCCCAGAAGATGCTTCTTCCTGCATATCCTCTCTCGATGCTTCCGTCGAGGTTATCCCAGTGATTAAGCACCCTTATCTTGAAGAATGGCTCAGAGACTCCCTGCTCACCCCTCAAAAGAGCGTAAGCTCCATACATTAGCCCTCGTTCTGTCTTTGCCTTGATGGTGCTGCCGTCGATGACATATCCCTCATCATTTCTGATTGACTGATCAAGTACCAATGTGGCCTTATCACCAGGATAGTAATTACGGAGTTCCTCTGCAGCGATACACTCGGGACCGTTTACCTGTGCCTTATGCACCTTGTCATATCTCAACCACAGACGACTTCCGTCCTCTGCCATCATACTCACGCAACTGGCTATTGCCAGCATCAGCAATGCAATCTTTTTCATTCTTATAATAAAGTCAGTTATGTTATTCTGCTGCAAATATACACAATAATTCTTAAATCTGAGCCAATTTGCCCTTTTACCTTCTTTCTTTTTTGTTTTTTTTCTTATTTTTGCATCTAAATTATAAATATTGACTAACGATATGAAGAGATTACTAACGATGTTCGTCATGATGACGACACTTTTCTCCTTATCTGCTTATGCTGGCGATTTTACTGTTGGCAAAGGTACGTTCCTTCTGAATGGTGAACCTTTTATCGTCAAGGCTGCAGAAGTGCATTACCCCCGTATCCCCCGTCCTTATTGGGAACATCGTATCCGTTCCTGCAAGGCCTTGGGAATGAATACTATCTGTATCTATGTGTTTTGGAACATCCATGAACAGCGCGAGGGACAGTTTGACTTCTCTGGCAACAACGATGTGGCAGAGTTCTGTCGTCTTGCCAAGAAGAATGGCATGTACGTCATCGTACGTCCAGGTCCGTATGTCTGTGCAGAGTGGGAGATGGGTGGCCTGCCTTGGTGGCTCTTGAAGAAGAAAGATATCCGTCTTCGTGAACAGGACCCATATTTCATGGAGCGTGTGAAGATCTTCGAGGAAAAGGTAGGAGAACAACTGGCTCCGTTAATCATTCAGAATGGCGGGCCTATCATCATGGTTCAGGTTGAGAACGAATACGGTTCCTATGGCGAGGATAAGGCATATATCTCTGAGATCCGTGATTGTCTGCGTGGTATCTACGGGGATAAGATGGCACTCTTCCAGTGCGACTGGTCAAGTAACTTTGAGAAGAACGGCCTCGACGATCTCGTATGGACCATGAACTTCGGTACAGGTGCAAATATCGACCAGCAGTTTGCACGTCTTAAGGAGTTGCGCCCTGATGCTCCTATGATGTGTTCTGAGTTCTGGAGCGGATGGTTCGACAAGTGGGGAGCACGCCATGAGACCCGTCCTGCTGATGATATGGTAAGCGGCATCGACGAGATGTTGTCTAAAGGCATCAGTTTCTCTCTTTACATGACTCACGGAGGAACGAGTTTCGGACACTGGGCAGGTGCTAACTCTCCTGGTTTCGCTCCTGATGTCACCAGCTACGATTACGATGCGCCAATCAACGAGTATGGTTGGGCTACGGAGAAATATTTCAAGTTGCGTAAGGTCCTTCAAAAATACAGCGACAAACCTCTGCCAAAAGAGGTAAAGTCTCCTGCTAATCTTATCAGCATACCAGAGTTTGAGGCAAAGGAGTTTGCTCCTATCATTCTTGGTACCGACAGTGTCGTTATGGATTCTCCTCTGCTCACTATGGAAGAGATGGACATGGGTTGGGGTTCGATGGTATATGTCACCACACTGCCAGAGATTGCCGTATCATCAGTGCTCACACTAAACGATGGGCACGACTATGCACAGGTGTTTATTGATGATAAGTATATCGGAACCATCGATCGTGTGAAAAACGAGAAGAACCTCATGCTTCCTCCTGTTAAGAAAGGTCAGGAACTGAAGGTCCTTATCGAGGCCATGGGCCGTATCAATTTCGGACGTGCCATCAAGGATTATAAGGGTATCACAGAGAGTGTGACAATCACGGCAGATATCGATGGCAATGATGTAACATGGAACCTTAAGCATTGGACTATCATCACCATTCCCGATGATTATTCCACAGCAGCCAAGGCCCTTGCCTCTGCACAGACATCTGCAGCTAAACCTGCAGCTGACAAACGTGGCTACTATCGTGGCTACTTCAGATTGGGAAAACTAGGTGACACCTTCCTGAATCTCTCTAACTTCGGAAAGGGGCAGGTGTATGTCAACGGGTATCCTATTGGCCGATTCTGGAACATAGGTCCTCAGCAGACTCTATATGTCCCTGGATGTTGGCTTAAGCGTGGACTTAACGAGGTGGTGGTACTTGATGTCGTCGGACCTAAGAGCACAACTCTCTGGGCACAGGATAAACCCGAGTTAGACCAGCTTAATCTGGCTAAGAGTGTCACCCATAATAATCCTGGCGACAAACCTGATCTTAATTCCGCTACTCCTGTGGCTGAGGGAAGTTTATCTTCAGGCAATGGTTGGCAGACGGTTCGCTTCTCTACTCCTGCCAAGGGCCGGTATATCGCCTTCCAGGCTCTGTCTGCCCATGATGGTAAGGACGTAGTATGTGTTGCAGAGGTATATGCTCTCGGCAAGGATAGTCGACGTATAAGTCGTGAGTCTTGGACGGTGAAGTATGCTGACAGCGAAGAGACTGTTCGTGGTAATAATCTCGCTGACAAAGCCTTTGATCTCCAGGAGTCTACCTACTGGCGTACCGTCAAGCGTACAACCCTGCCTCACCTGATGGTTATCGATCTTGGTTCTGTTCAGGAACTCTCAGGATTCGAATACCTCCCCCGTGCCGAAGAGGGTGCTCCTGGAAGCATCAAAGATTATAAGATCTTCGTGTATTGATAATAAAAATCCCCGCAACCGCGGGGACTTTTTATTTGATGATCATTCCACCATTTGGCTGAATAGTAATCTTTGTCTTGCCTTTCTTGTCTTTCTTGAGTTTGGTGAGTGTTGGCTCTAACTTCTTGTTGTCGATATAAATGTCAGAAAGCGAATACTCCGAGAGATCGAGTGTCAGCGTAAGTGGTTCCTTCTGCGCGTTGAGGCCTGCGATATACCATTTGCCGTCAGTAGCCTTGCGGGCTAGGACTACGTATTTCCCAGGATATCCGTCGATAAAACGTGTCTCTTCCCAAGTGGTTGGTAATCCGCGAAGGAAGTCAATTTCGAATTGTGGCAGTTCATCGAGGTTGTTAGGCTGCATTGCTACACACTGCACTGATGTCTGCATGATGATTCCTGATGCCATCTCGAAGATATCTGTAGTCTTACGGGTATGGCGACTCTTATTGTCTCTCGACATCCATTTGTTCATGATGATTCCTCCCCAGTCCATTGAGGCTGTGGCATTACGGCAGAAGGGATGGAGTGTGAGATCGAAGCCTTCACGGATTGTCGCTCCCTCACCAAAGAACAGGTTCTCTGATGCCAGCACAGCCTCTGAGGCCACATAGTTAGGATACATCCTCTCCCAACCACGAGGGATGGTACATCCGTGGAACACCACCTGCAGACCATAACGGTTTGCATCCGAAAGAATATCCTCATACAGACGCATCGTCTCCTGTTTGTCGCCTCCGAAAAAATCCACCTTGATACCCTTCACTCCGATGCTCTTGAGCCACTTCATCTCCTTTTCTCTGGCAATGGATGTGTTCATGCAGTTACGTGGGGTCTGTGGGGCATCGTTCCAGAAACCGTTACTGTTGTACCATAATAAAAGGTATACACCTTTCGACTGGGCATATTTCGACAACTCAACCATGCGCTCGCGTCCTATCTGAGTGTCCCACCAGTTGTCTACGAGACAATACTCGAATCCCATCGTAGATGCAAGGTCGATGAACTTTACCTGATCGTCATAGTTCACAGAGTTATCCTGCCACAGCAGCCAACTCCAGGTGTATCGTCCGGCCTTATAGTCTGTCGATGGCTCATAGAGTGGTTTTACTACATCATAGCTGATAGTTGTCTCAACGATAGGTTTCAGCGAAGTCCCCAAGGTGATAGTGCGCCAAGGTGTCTCTCCTGGCAGCGGAATAGCAGCAAAGTCGGTGCCGTAACCATTGTTCTCACCTCTGTCGGGATAGGCTACAGTATATCCCACGCCTGTCTGATAGTCAGAGAGATGACTTCCACAATATGCAGAGCTAACTCCCGTTTCACTTACCAGTGCCCATCCGTTAGGCAGATGGAAGAGGGCAGGGAAGATATATCCGCGTCCGAACTGCGAGGGCTTGTCCATCGCTCCGTCGGCACTATATTCTTCCTCATAACTGGGTTTTGTCTGTTCCCATCCGCTCTCAGGACCTATCTGTGGTGAAATGAACGTAGTCGTTCCCTCTGAGAAATTGAAACTGCTTGCCTCGGAGAGAATCCTTACACGTTTCATCTCCTTCTTCTGCCATTTCTGTCTGGACATCTCATAACGGAAGGCGATGTCGTTGTTGCTCACCTGAAAACGGATATCGAACTTTACGCCGTCTTTGTTCTTGATGTTTAAGATAAGTGCGTTGGCGTTGTAGTTGCCTTTTGAGGCCTTGGTGCCTCGCATGGTGTACTGTTCGTTTACAACTTCTTTCTTCGATGCTGTTATCGAGAGGTCTCTTGTCAGGTCACCCATGCTGGTCTTCAGTCCCAGTGCTGATGGCAGGAGCATATCCTGTCCGTCGTAGGTCACAGAATAATACAATCTGCCTCCTGCATCACTCACTTTTACCTGCATTTTCCCATCAGGTGATGTTACCACAACATCTCCAGCCTTGCAGAAACATGCTACTAATAAAAAAACTACTAAGTTAATCGTCCTATTCATATATTCTGAAATTAAAAAAAGGAGACAGGAACCCCGCCTCCTCTGAATATTTTTTTTCTTATTTTTTATTTAAAGGAGCTGATCGCTCTCAATATCCTTGAAATACTTATAAGTGCTAACCTTCAGTTCGTCGGCAGCATCCTCATCGCAAACGATGATACCATGCTCGTGCATCTGGAGTGCGGAGATAGTCCACATGTGGTTAACGCTACCCTCGATGGCAGCCTGCATAGCGCGAGCCTTACCGTGGCCATTTACGAGAATCATCACCTCACGGGCATCCATAACGGTACCAACACCTACTGTCAGTGCGTGTGCAGGAACACTCTCGGGGTTACCTCCGAAGAAACGGCTGTTGGCAATACGTGTGTCTGTTGTCAGAGTCTTCATTCGAGTACGGCTACGCAGAGAACTGCCTGGCTCGTTGAATGCGATATGGCCATCAGGGCCGATACCTCCGATGAAGAGGTCGATACCACCAGCCTCTTGAATCATCTCCTCATAGTGCTTGCACTCAGCTGCGAGGTCAGTGGCATTACCATTGAGGATATGTATGTTCTCCTTAGGGCAGTCGACATGATCGAAAAGGTTACGTGCCATAAATGCATGGTAGCTCTCAGGATGGATCTCTGGCAGACCTACATACTCGTCCATGTTGAAGGTGATCACATTCTTGAATGATACCTTACCTGCACGGTTAGCCTCTACAAGGGCATTGTACATGCCAACGGGTGAGGAACCTGTAGGCAGACCCAATACGAACTTGTGATCTGGCGTAGGATTAAAAGCATTGATACGCTCGATAACGTGGTTAGCTGCCCACTGAGACATCTTCTGATAGTCTGACTGAATAATAACTCTCATAATTTGTTTTATTTTAGTTGGTTTTAATTTGATTGCAAAAATACATATAATTCTTTTTCCTTATGCACGGATAGCGTTGATTTTATATTTTTTTTAGTGTTTTTTTTCAAAATATCTGTCACAATCTGTGTAATCTGTATCTTTTTTCTTATCTTTGCACCCAATATGAAAGAATTTGTAATTTCCGAGGCCAAGGCTGAGACTGCAGTCCTTGTGGGTCTGATAACGAAGGATCAGGATGAGGCCAAGACAAAAGAATATCTCGACGAACTGGAGTTTCTTGCTGATACTGCGGGTGCTGTCACTGTCAAGCGTTTCACTCAGAAGGTGGGAGGTCCGAGTCAGACAACATACGTGGGTTCGGGTAAGCTCCTTGAGATCAAGGCTTACATAAAACAATGCCAAGATGCATACGATGAGTGGGTTGACGCCCAGGATGCATCGCTGTTTGCTGAGGGACTGCTTGATGATTCCAACGCTCCTCAGCCTGTGGGAATGGTGATCTTCGATGATGAGCTCTCTGCCAAGCAGATGCGTAATATCGAGAAGGAACTTCAGGTAAAGATCCTTGATCGAACCTCTCTCATCCTCGATATCTTCGCCATGCGAGCACAGACAGCAGAAGCCAAGGCTCAGGTGGAATTGGCTCAGCATCGTTATATGTTACCAAGACTTCAGCGCCTGTGGACTCACCTGGAAAGACAGGGTGGCGGTTCCGGCTCTGGTGGCGGAAAAGGCTCCGTAGGTCTTCGCGGTCCTGGTGAGACACAGCTCGAGATGGACCGTCGTATCATCCTTCAGCGTATCACTTTGCTGAAACAGCGCCTCTCGGAGATCGACAAACAGAAGACCACCCAGCGTAAGAATCGTGGCCGTCTTATCCGTGTGGCCCTCGTGGGATATACCAACGTTGGAAAGAGCACGATGATGAATCTGCTTGCCAAGAGTGAGGTCTTTGCAGAGAATAAACTCTTCGCCACCCTCGATACCACAGTCCGCAAGATGACCATCGACAATCTGCCGTTTCTTCTGGCTGATACCGTAGGCTTTATCCGTAAGTTGCCTTCGGACCTTGTGGAGAGTTTCAAGAGTACCCTTGATGAGGTGCGCGAGGCAGACCTCCTGGTACATGTGGTGGACATCTCCCATCCTGACTTCGAGGAACAGATCCGCGTTGTGGAGAACACTCTCAAGGATCTGGGTTGTGCCGACACTCCTTCTGTTATCGTCTTTAATAAGATCGACGCCTATACCTGGGTGCCTAAGGAGGACGACGACCTCACCCCTGAGACAAAGGAGAATATCACTCTCGACGAGTTGAAACGCACGTGGATGGCCCGTTCTGCAGAAGCCGGCCATTACCTGGAGTGTCTCTTTATCTCTGCGAAACAGAAAGAAAACATTGATGAGTTGCGTGAGCATCTCTACAAACGTGTAAGAGAGCTCCACGTACAGAAATATCCATATAACGACTTTTTATATCAAGACTATGAGTGATTACAGAAACTTGACACAGGAAGAGGTTGAGGTCCTTGAGCATAATGTATGTTGGGCAGAAGACTGGCAGCGAGTGATGGTGGCAGAAGGTTTTAAGCCGTATAACTTCCACCGTGTGATGTTCTACGGAGATATCCGCTTGGGAGAGTTTAATAAACAGGTAGAGGTAACCAAGGGCTTCTTCAAGCATTCCGGCATTAACGACAGCACACTACGTAATGTCTCCGTGGGCAATGACTGTCTTATAGAGAAGGTCGGCAACTACATCAATAACTACACTATCGGCAATGATTGTTACATATCAAATATATGTACCCTCGAGACTACCGATGACGCTACATACGGCGAAGGTTCTGTCATCTCCGTACTCAACGAGATGGGCGATGGTAATGTCACCATCTTCCGTGAGTTGAATAGTCAGTTGGCTGCGTTTATGGTGAAGCATGATCGTGACAAGCAGTTAAAGAAGACCATCCAGCAGATGATTGAGGATGAGCTGCGTGTTACTCGTCCTGATCGCGGATATATCGGCAACAACGTGAAGATTATCAATGCCAAGGACATCACCAATACCGTTATTAAGGGCTATTGTGAGATCAGCGGTGCTGCTCGTCTGTCAGAATGTACTGTGATGTCATCGATGGATGCCCCTGTATTCATTGGCACTGGCGTCATCTGCGAGAACTCTATCATCTGCGATGGCTGCTCCATCAACAACTCCGTGAAGATGCAGGACTGTTTTGTGGGTGAGGCTTGTCAGATTACCAATGGCTTCACTGCTGAGGCCAGCCTGTTCTTCGCCAATTCCTTCATGGCAAATGGTGAGGCCTGTGCCGCCTTCTGCGGACCGTTCTGCGCCTCTCACCATAAGAGTTCTCTGCTTATCGGTGGCGAGTTCTCGTTTTATAATGCAGGCTCTAACACCAACTTCTCCAACCATGCCTATAAGATGGGCCCATTGCATTACGGCACCCTCGAGCGTGGCACAAAGACCGCCTCAGGCTCTTATGTGCTGATGCCTGCCACGATAGGTGCTTTCTCTGTCTGCTTTGGCAAGCTGATGCACCATCCAGACACCCGTAACCTGCCGTTTTCTTATCTGATGGCATACGGTGAGGAGTGTTATCTTGTTCCTGGACGAAACATCACCACCGTGGGACTCTATCGTGATATCAAGAAATGGCCGAAGCGTGATAAGCGCAGCAAACAGTCTCGTAAGAGTATCATCAACTTTGACTGGCTCTCACCCTTCACCGTTGGTGAGATCATGGAGGGTATCAAGGTTCTGAAGGCTTTGCGAGAGGCCTCTGGAGATAACGTCTCTACATACAATTTCCACGAATATGTCATCAATGCCTCTTCGTTGCGCAAGGGCCTGAAGTATTACGATATCGCCCTGCGCATCTATATGGGTGCCGTACTGAAACGTGCTCAGAAGGAAGGCTTCTTCGGACGTCCTAAGAGTGTAGTAGGCAAGGGTCGCTGGACTGACCTTAGCGGACTGCTCTTGCCTGAGAGTGAGGAACTACGTATCGTACGAGACATCAAGAGCGGTGACATTGATAATATCCAACAGGTGCTCGATCGTTTTGAGGAGATCAACAATAACTACAGCGACTACCGTTGGTCTTGGTCATATCAGATGATTCTCGACTACTATGGTCTTGAGGAACTCACTGAGTCCGAAGCTGGGCGTATCCATGAGGATTATATCAAGGCCCGTCGTGCCTGGATTGCTGAGATACGCAAGGATGCAGAGAAAGAGTATCAGATGGGCGATGTTGAACCGGAGGTCTACGAGGACTTCCTCTCCAAACTCGACCACGAGATTGACTACGAGAATTAACGTTCCTGTTTTTTAGTATCCCGGGTTCTGCTTGAGATTTAGGTTGAGGGCTATCGCATCAGCTGGGATAGGGTAGAGGGTGGTGTGACCATCGCTCTCATCTACTTTTTCATCGAACTCATCCCCCATAAAGAGACTCTCATACTTATGGAAGCGGATGAGGTCCTGGCGTCGCCATCCCTCCCAACAGAGCTCAAGCAGACGTTCGTCGAGGAGGTTCCGTAGTGATATGGGCTTAGTTGGCATTGAAACACGTAGGCGCACGGCATCATAGTCGTCCTGTCCGTCCTGACCTAATCGGAATTTCGACTCGGCACGCATGAGCAGCACGTCGGCATAGCGGAAGAGCACGATGTCGTTCTCCATCAGTTTTCCGTCTTTTATGGCGTTAAGGTCTACCTCGTATTTCTTCATGCGGGCTCCGGCTGTCTCTACATACGGACTGCCGCTGATGTCCATATCCACCTCCATAGGGTGGTAGACGAGTGGAGAGCCTGTTCTGTCGGTAACCAGATTCCCGAAAGTATTGTAAACCTCACCTGTCCAGTAGTTCTTGTCCAGACGGTTGTCCTCATGGTCTGTCCCGTAGCCGAAGATCTCCATTGCCCGTTTTGTGGCACAGGAGCCGTTCTCGCCTGTGAAGCCATAGGCAGCGGCATGACGATAGTGGTAGGAGCGGTATAGGTTCTGCTGCTGGTTAAGGTAAAGGCGCTGGTCCATGGGTATCGTCCAGATGTTTTCTTTCGATGTCTCGTTATGTACGGTGAAGTTGGCAGAGTAGTCGTCTTCAAGTTCATATTCGAGAATCTCAAGCCTGTCGCAGAACTCTATGCAGTCTTCCCATCGCGGGGTACCTGAATATATCTCTGCATTGAGCATCAGCTTGGCAAGGGCGAAGTAAGCCACTGGCAGAGTGACACGTCCGTAATAGTCGCCTTTCCTGTTGCTCTTTTCCATGGGCAGGAATGCGCAGGCCTGACGGAGCTCTGACTCCACGAAATCGAATACCTCCTTACGGCTTGCCTGTCTCACATCTTTCATCGAGGCTTCGGTGGTGGTGATAATGGGCACGTTTCCGAAGAGGTCCAGCAGATACCAGTAGAAGATGGCTCTCAGTGCCCGTACCTCTGATTTATATATTGCCAGAGGCTGCTCACCGAGTATGTCCTTATGTTCGTCGAGCTCTTCCAGGGAGTGGTTGCAGAGGGTGATGACCTTATATAGGTAGAGCCATGCGTTCTTCGGTATCTCATGACCTGGTCCCCATGAGTGCCGGTACATGTGTTGCCATATACCGCCATCGTACCAGTCTGCACCGCGTGTGGGCAGCATGGCTTCGTCAGAACCGAAGGTCTGGAGGTCGTAGATTCCCCTGCAGGTGCCTTGCAGTCCCTGTCCGTCCTTATAACCGCCTATGTAATTATATAATGTGGCAACGGTATGCTGGAAGAGTGCGCTGACTGACGTGTGGGCTATCTCCTCTTCTATCTGGTCGCGCGGGTTCTCCTCTAAAGAGCAGGAGATGAGCAACGGGATAAGTGATAAATGACAAATGATGAATGATAGACGTGACATGGAAAAATATTATATTAATTAGGAAATAAAAAATATGGGTTAGAACTGTACACTGAGTCCGATGGTGTAACTGCGATATACCGGCAGTGTGTTCTTATCGTCGATGCCGAGCGAGCTGTTGATGACGCTGGAGTTGATCATTGGCGTAAGTCCGCTATAGCCGGTGATGGTGGCGAGGTTGTTGACAGATGCAGAGACACGTAGGTTCTGTACGTACTTGGAGCGAACGGGTACCGTCCAGCCTATGGTGACATAGTCGATGTTAAGGTAGTCGCCGTTCTCAAGGTAATAGTCGCTGATGGTCTGATCCTGTATATTCTTCTCAGGAGCACCCTGCATGACATTGTAGTTTGGCAGAGAGAGCATATTGTTATATGTGAGTGCTGTGCCATTGTATATCTTATGTCCGAAGGCACCGTTCATCTGGACAGTTACATCCCAATGGCGATAGCGCAGGGCGATGTTCGAACCCATCATCGCTTTCGGGGTGGCCTGTCCGCAGATATATTTCTCGTCGGTGACATCATAGTATTTCGAACCGTCAGTATCTGTAGCGATGCCTTTGCAGTGGTGTAGGTAGAACACTCCTAGCGTCTCACCCACAATCTGCATCACCACATCGCTGGCACCATGGAATCCAGGTCCCCAAAGGGCGGAGATACCCTTCATGCTGGGAGCCGAGAGATACTGTCCGTTATAGTCACCGTCGAGCGAGAGAAGTTTGTTACGTTCAAACGACCAGTTCATGTTGATGGTAAGCTCCAAATCCTTGCTACGTAGGGGTGTGATGCCGAAGCCTATCTCCATACCGCTGTTTCTCATCGAGCCGAGGTTGGCAAGGAGTTTGTCATAGGTGAATGGTGGCACGGGGACATCGTAGACGTAGAGCATGTCTGTTGTCTTCGACTGGTAATGGTCCAGACTGAAGGCTATTCGTCCGTTCCAGAAAGTGAGGTCGAAACCGATGTTGAAGCTGCGTTTCACTTCCCATTTCAGGTCGGGATTGGCGTTACGCATGATACCGAGGGTGGTGACGGTAGTACCGTTCATGGGTACCACACCGTTAGGTTGTACCAGCTGCATGGAGTTATAGGAACTGATGCCTCCGAGGTTACCCGAGAGACCCAATCCCACGCGCATCTTTGCTGAGGTGAGGAAGGGGAAGAGAGCGGATGTCTCTCCTTTCTTCAGTATCTGCCAAGCTCCACTGACGGAGGGGAAGAAACCCCAGCGGTGGTTCTTTCCGAACTTCGACGATGCGTCGGCACGGGCATTTACTGTCAGTGTGTAGCGGTCGAGCAGGGTATATTGGGCACGGAGCAGAAACGACTCCATGCGGGATTCATTGAAGTACGAGTCGGTGCCCTCCCAAAGCAACGCTGCACCTGCCGATAGCTTGTTGAAACCGAAGGCATCGGTAGAGAAATTGGTGGCAGTGGTATAGAATCCTGTTGTTCTCTGTTGACTGGCTTCTGCAAGGAGCATCAGGTTGAGTGTTGAGTTGTTGGTATTCAGGCTATAGTCGAGTGAGATGTTGCCCATCATCTCGTTGTTCTTCTCGTTGCCGCGATATGCCTCACCATGACTCCACACGATAGTGGGGTAGTAGTGGGAGTTGTTAACGGAGTTATAGGAATATGATCCGAAGGCGCGCAACTTCAGGTCTTTCATCAGGATGACGGTGGCTGTGAGATGGGCATTGAAATGGCCGTTGTCCTCCTCCTGTGACATCGTGAGCAGTGAGTTGGGATTGTTTATCCACAGGGCTTCTGTCACCTGGTCATAGCTACCGTCATTATTGGCTCCATCGTGGAAGGTGGGGTTGAAGGTCTGGGCAGAGAAAAGGAGTTTCTGACGGAAGGGAATATAGTTGTTATTTTGCAGGGAACCGAAGATGCCGAGGTCCACTGTAAGACGATTGTCGAAGGCCTTCTGCGAGATGTCGAGCTTGGCGATATAGGTGCGTAGGCTGTTTGTCTTGATGACAGTCTGGTGCTCCATCATACCTATTGATGCCCGGTAGTTGGCTTCGCCTGATCCTCCACCGAAGGCCACATGGTGGTTCTGCACGAATCCCGTACGTTCGATGCTTCGGCTGAAGTTGGTGTCGTACCCCTTGTCGATATATTGGAGGTTCAGGTCTTGGGCGGCCTGACGGAACTGGCTGGCGTTGAGCATCTCAACACGTTTGTAGATACTCTCGAAGCCTACAGTGCCGTCGTATGAGATATGGAACTGCGACTGGCGTCCTTTCTTCGTTGCCACCTCGATGACACCGGCAGCACCTCGTGAACCGTACTGTGCTGTCTCTGAGGCATCCTTGAGGATGGTGAAGCTCTCAATGTCGGCAGGGTAGATGCTGGATAGTGTGGCAAGGTCGGAGGTAACACCGTCGATGATTACCAACGGGTCGTTGCCACCGGTAAGTGAGGTGGTTCCTCTCACTCGTACGGCACTTACCATCGCCTCCTGGTTACCGTCATTCATCACCTTCACACCGGCAGCCTGACCACTGAGGGCATCGAGAGATGATGTGACCAGACCTTTGTTCATCCTCTCTTCCGTTACCTGGTCTACTGCTCCTGCCAGAGTGCTTATTCCTGTACTTATATATCCTATGCGAACGGTATTGCTTGTTGTGTCGTTCTTTACTGTCTGTGCATTCAATGATAGCAGTGCAGACATCGTCAGTAGCATACAGGAAAAAAGTATTTTGGTATTCATTCTTATTCTTTTTATTCTTTCAGATTGATAATTTTCTGCTGCAAATATACAAATAAAATTAAATAAAATAGATTTTTTGGGGATGTTTGTGCGATATATTGGAAAATTTGTACTATCTTTGCAATCTAATGCAATATAATTTGGATGAAAAAAGAAAATATGAGGAAATTATTACTGTTTTTGGGCCTGGCGATGCTCGGGATGAACACACAGGCTAAAGAGTACAAGTACGAAACCGTACCGGGTGACATGATGAAGACGAGGATTTATACCCTCGACAATGGTCTGAAAGTGTATCTCTCGGCTAATCCTGAGAAACCGCGTATCCAGACTTACATCGCAGTACGTACTGGTTCGAAGAACGACCCTTCTGAGACAACAGGTCTGGCTCACTATCTGGAGCACCTGATGTTTAAGGGTACTAAGCAGTTTGGTACTAATAACCCAGAGGCAGAGGCTCCTCTGTTGGCAGACATCGAGCAGCGTTATGAGAAATATCGCTTGATGACAGATCCAGAGCAGCGTAAGCAGGCCTATCACGAGATCGACTCAGTAAGCCAGTTGGCAGCAAAGTATTTTATCCCCAATGAGTATGACAAGCTGATGGCAGCCATCGGTGCAGAGGGTACGAATGCGTATACCTCCAACGATGTGACATGCTATACTGAGGATATTCCCTCTAATGAAATAGAAAACTGGGCAAAGATACAGAGCGACCGTTTCCAGAACATGGTGATTCGTGGTTTCCACACTGAGCTGGAGGCTGTGTACGAGGAGTACAACATCGGATTGACTTCTGACCAGCGCAAGCTCTTTGCCACCATCTCAAAGATGTTGTGGCCCAACCATCCCTATGGACTCCAGACCACCATCGGTACTCAGGACCATCTGAAGAACCCGTCAATCACAAATATCAAGAATTATTTCAAGAAGTGGTATGTGCCCAATAATGTGGCTATCTGTATGGCTGGCGACATGGATATGGACAAGACCATCGCCATTATCGACAAGTATTTCTCCGGCTGGAAGCCAGGAGCCGATGTAGCTCAGCCTAAGTTTGCCCCACTGCCACCATTGACATCTCCTAAGGACACTACAATTATCGGACAGGAGGCAGAGACTCTCTGGATGGCCTGGCGCGCAAAGAAAGCCAACGAGCTGCAGGCTGATACCCTCGAGTTGATGGAGGATGTCCTGAGCAACGGACGAGCAGGACTCTTCGACCTCGACCTCAACCAGACGATGAAGGTTCAGAGAGCCTCAGGAGGTTCTGAGCTGCTGCACGATCACGGAGCATTCTTCCTCATGGGTACCCCGAAACAGGGTCAGAGTCTTGAGGAGGTGAAGAACCTGATGCTCGAAGAGATTGGCAAACTCAAGAAGGGTGAGTTCCCTGAGAACCTGTTGCCAAGCATCATCAACAACAGGAAGCGTAGCCACTATCAGCTCCTGGAGAGCAACAGAGGACGTGCCGATATGTTTGTGGATGCCTTCATCGACGAGGTAGACTGGAAACAGGAGGTAGGCAAGATCGACCGTATCTCTAAGATTACAAAACAGGAGATTGTCGACTTTGCGAATAAGTTCTTTACTGATGCCTATGTCGTAGTATATAAGAAACAGGGCATAGACTCTCTACAGAAGAAGATTGACAAGCCTGCAATAACTCCTATTCAGGCAAACCGTGATCAGAAGAGTGCTTTTGTGCAGGCTATCCAGGACTCAAAGGTGGAGCCCATCCAACCTAAATTCGTCGATTTCCAGAAGGATCTCACCTTCGCAAAGACTAGTAAAGGTCTGCCGGTATGCTATGTTAAGAATACCAGCAACGGACTTTTCGAGCTGAGTTTCCGCTATGAGTTTGGAAAGAGTGCCGACAAACGTTATGACATCGCTTCTGACTATATGGACTACCTTGGTACAGATAAGATGAGTGCCGCAGAAGTAAAGCAGAAGTTCTATGAATTGGCTTGCGACCATTATATCAGCGTATCTTCAGATGTTATCCAGGTTTATCTCTATGGCCTTAGTGAGAATATGCAGCCAGCCCTCGCTTTGCTTGAGGATCTGATGAAGAACGCCAAGGTTGACAAGGGTGCATACGAGGATATGGTGAAGAAGGAGCTTAAGAGCCGCGAGGATGCCAAGAAGAACCAGCGCGGATATTTCTCACGCCTGTTTACTTATGGCGTCTACGGTGAGCGCAATGCCTCCAGCGATGTGATGACTGCACAGCAGCTGAAGGATGCCGATCCGAAGATGTTCACAGAACTGATAAAGAACCTCAGCAACTATGAGCATAGTGTAAACTACTACGGACCTCTGAGTGTAAGCGAGATTTCTGCTATCGTCGACAAGACTCATAAGACAGTCAATAAACTCCAGGCTGTGCCAAAGAATAACCGCTACGTCAGACAGGAGGCCGTTAAGAATGAGGTTTGGATTGCTCCATTCGATGCCAAGAACATTTATATGCGTACGTATCATAATGAGAACCGCGACTGGAATATCAACGAAGCTGCTGTTATGGCTGTCTTCAATGAGTATTTCGGAGGTGGCATGAATGGTATCGTGTTCCAGGAGATGCGTGAGGCACGTGGTTTGGCATATAATGCTGGAGCAATGTACAACCGCCCAGGCAAAAAGGGAGACAAGGAGTATTTCTATACTCATATCATCACCCAGAACGATAAGATGATGGATGCCATCACTCATTTCAATGAGATTGTGAATAAGTTGCCTGCAAGTGAGACTGCCTTCAACATCGCCAAAGAGGCCCTCACAAAGCAGCTTGCAAGTTCACGAACCACCAAGAGTAGTATTATCTACCGTTGGTACAGCATGAAGGAGTTGGGTCTTGACTTCGACCTCAACAAGAAGATCTATGAAGATCTCCCAAAGGTAAAGCTTCAGGATATCGTGAATTTCGAGAAAGCCAATATGGCTGATAAACCTTGTCGCTATATCATCCTTGGCGATGAGAAAGCCCTTGATATGGAGTCTCTCGGTAAGATCGGTCCTATCCGCAGACTTACAACAGAAGAAATTTTTGGATACTAAACAAATATAAGTATTATTTATGGCTAAAGCAGTAGAATTTAAGTACGCCCCGATGTTTCAGGTGGGCGAGGACAAGACGGAGTACCGCTTGTTGAGTAAGGAAGGCGTAACAACGTCAGAGTTTGAAGGAAAGCAGATTGTGAAGGTCTCTAAGGAAGCCCTCACACTGTTGGCACAGCAGGCATTTCACGATGTGGAGTTTATGCTGCGTCGTGAGCACAATGAGCAGGTGGCCAAGATCCTGACCGATCCAGAGGCCTCTGAGAATGATAAGTATGTAGCCCTACAGTTCCTGCGCAATGCTGAGGTGGCTTGCAAGGGTATCCTGCCTTTCTGTCAGGACACTGGTACAGCTATCATCCATGGTGAGAAGGGTCAGCAGATCTGGACAGGTTTCGAGGATGAAGAGGCTCTGAGCCTTGGTGTGTTCAACACCTTCACTCAGGACAACCTGCGCTACTCTCAGAACGCTCCTCTGAACATGTACGACGAGGTGAACACCCGTTGCAACCTGCCTGCACAGATTGACATCGAGGCAACAGAGGGTGCTGAGTATAAGTTCGTGATGGTGGCCAAGGGCGGTGGCTCTGCCAACAAGACCTACTTCTACCCGATGACCAAGGCTACCATCCAGAACGAGGGAACACTCATTCCGTTCCTCGTAGAGAAGATGAAGTCTTTGGGTACAGCAGCTTGTCCTCCTTATCACATCGCATTCGTCATTGGTGGTACATCAGCCGAGAAGAACCTGCTTACAGTTAAGCTTGCTTCTATCAAGTTCTACGATGGTCTGCCCACAACAGGCGATGAGACAGGTCGTGCTTTCCGCGATGTTGACTTGGAGCAGAAACTCATCCTTGAGGCTCAGAAGATTGGTCTGGGAGCTCAGTTTGGTGGTAAGTACCTGGCTCATGATATCCGCGTTATCCGTCTGCCTCGTCATGGCGCAAGTTGTCCTATCGGTATGGGTGTAAGCTGCTCTGCTGACAGAAACATCAAGGCAAAGATCAATGCCGACGGTATCTGGCTGGAGAAGATGGACAGCAACCCCACAGAGCTTATCCCTGAGGAGCTGCGCAAGCCAGGTGAGGGTGGCAAGGGTATCGAGATCGACCTCAACGAGGGTATCGATGCTGTACGTGCTGAGCTCTCTAAGTATCCTGTTTCTACCCGTGTCAACCTTAAGGGAACCATCATCGTGGCTCGTGATATCGCTCATGCTAAGCTGAAGGCTCGTTTGGATGCTGGCGAGGGTATGCCCGACTACTTCAAGAAATATCCGGTGCTCTATGCAGGACCAGCCAAGACACCAGAGGGCTATCCTTGCGGTTCTATGGGCCCGACAACCGCTAACCGTATGGATCCATACGTAGATGAGTTCCAGGCTAATGGCGCATCGCTCGTGATGATTGCCAAGGGTAACCGCTCAGACGTTGTCACCGAGGCTTGTAAGAAGCATGGTGGCTTCTATCTCGGCACTATCGGTGGTGTTGCAGCCGTTCTCTCTCAGAGCTCAATCAAGAGCATCGAGTGCGTAGAATATCCAGAGCTCGGCATGGAGGCAGTATGGAAGATTGAGGTAGAAGACTTCCCCGCATTCATCCTCGTTGATGACAAGGGCAACGACTTCTTCAAGACCCTGAAACCTTGGAAGCCTTGCGCTCAATAATCGGCATATTACTGATGAGTCTCTGCCTGAATGCCTTTGCTGTCAGGCAGAGATTTCATCGTATGTCGGATGGAAGTGTTCTCACTTTCAAGACCAGAGCATCTAATATCAGGAAAGCATCATTAAATCCTTATAAGAACTGGGATCCTGATAAGAAATATAAGCTGCCTGTAGTCCTGGTGTCGTTTTCTGACTGCGATTTCAAGGAAGATCATGATTTGCAGTTTTATAAGGATGTTTTTAATAAGAAAGGTTTTAATAAGAGAAACGGCCCAGGCTGTGTTGCCGATTATTTCCGTGATCAGTCGTTAGGTAAGTTCAATGTAGAGTTCGATGTCGTGGGCCCCGTTAAACTTACGTCAAAGCAGAAGAATTATACTATGTATAATTATGGCTTTAGTCAGTTCCGTGATGCCGTAATGCAGACCGATGCCGACCTCAATTATTCCGACTATGACTGGGATGGTGACGGCAAGGCTGAGACTGTGATAATTGTATATGCCGGCTATGGAGGCAACGAGAAAGAAGATCCCGCTAAGGGGTGTATATGGCCGAATACCGACTCTTTTGGCCTTAAGCTCGATGGAGTTGAAATCGCACTTTATTCTGCAAGTGCAGAACTGTGGACCAATAATTCAGCATGCGGAATAGGCACGATATGCCATGAGTTCTCGCATGTGTTAGGCCTGCCCGACCTTTATCCAACGTCAGGCGATGAGTTCTCTGTTGTTGATGAGTGGGACCTTATGGATGGCGGCAACTATGCCGATGATGGCTGGTGCCCGCCAAACTACTCCATCTTCGAACGTGAATATCTCGGATGGCAGAGCCCTGAGGAACTGAAACAGTCTTGTGATATCACCGACATGCCCTCATTCGACAGTTCCGGCAAGGCATATAAGATTATCAACGAATCCAATCCCTCGGAGTATTATCTCATTGAGAATCGCCAGTGGGAGGGATGGGACAATATGCTGCCCAATCACGGTATGCTTATCACCTATGTGAAATATGATGAGACGGCATGGACATATAATTATGTAAATACCTCCCCTTCAAATCACAGATATGAGTATCTTCATGCCGACGGACACGACTATAATTACTTCAAAGCTCTATACGGCACATCTGGTCAATACGGAGCCGACGGCCGTAGCCTCATACTTAAGAACACCGTCTTTCCCTATACCGATGCCGAAGGGGTGACAAGCACCATACCTAAGCTTTTCGGAAATACGATATCTGAGCTCATTGAACACGAAGGCCTCTTGACGTTTAAGTTCACTGATGCTGCATCAGGAATATCGTCGCCTGATGCCGACACTGTCCCTGTGGCATATTACGACCTTCAGGGACGTAAGATTAATAAGCCGGATAAAGGTATATATGTCGTAAGATACAGCAACGGCACCACAAAAAAGATTATGCGATGAAAAGAACCGTATTTTTGTTCCTCTTCGGCCTTTTGACAGCCATCTCTTATGCTCAGGATTTCAAGCCCTGTGCTACAGCGATGCTGGCAAAGAGACATAAGGCTCAAAACGCAAAGACCCGTCAGTCTTCACAGGAAGAAATCCGCCATTACGAGGGCGAGAAGAAAGGCCTGATTATTCTCGTGGAGTTTGCTGATGTACACTTCGCCACAGACAATCCCCTCCAGACATGGTCTGATATCGCCAACAAACAAGGCTATTCCGAGAATGAGGCTATCGGCAGCGTTAGCGACTACTTCTATGATCAGAGCTATGGTAAGTTCCGTCTTACGTTTGATGTCGTGGGACCTGTGGTTGCAGCACATAATCACGAATACTATGGTGAGAATAAAGACTGGGGACCGCCTACAGGATGGTTCGACAAGAATGTAGGCGAGCTGGTGGAAGAGGCCTGTAAGGGTGTGGCTGATAAGGTGAACTTTGCCGATTACGACTGGGATAATGACGGAGAGGTCGACCAGGTGTTCCTGCTCTATGCCGGACGTGGCGAGAACGACTATGGAAGAAAAGACTCTACAGTGATCTGGCCACACATGGCATCGCTCATCTTGGATTGGGATTATAAGGATGGTGTTGTCATTCAGGGTAAGCGCATAAATATCTATGCTTGCAGTAATGAGATATGGAGTAACTCCCTGCACCCCCATTTGGCTGGTATTGGCACCTTCTGTCATGAGTTTAGTCATTGCCTTGGTCTGCCCGACTTATATAATACAGAAGAAGGAAATTCAGTATTGGGGGATTATGATTTGATGGATTATGGTTCGTATTTGGGGGAGGGATGGTGTCCAGTCGGATATTCCTCCTACGAGCGGTATGTCTGCGGATGGCTTACTCCAGAACCTACTGACGACCCTGTCGGCATATCTGGGCTCTCGCCCCTGCATACAAGCCCCGATGTCCGTGTCTATCGTACCTCTGCTGATGCCAACGACTATTATCTGATAGAAAACCGTAAGAAGGAGTCCTGGGACAGGTATTTCCCTAAAGCAGGTCTTATGGCCTGGCATATCGACTATGATGCGGAGGCATGGGCGACAAATGTGGTTAACAACGACCCAAATCATCTCCGCGTGGAACGGTTGACATTAGATAAGATTCCCACTTCCATCGACGATATATCATTCGAAGATAATAATATAATAGGTGTCTACGACCTTCAAGGCCGCCCTGCCGACACTTCATCTTCAGGATTGCTCATTGTCCGTTATAGCGATGGCACAACAAGGAAGGTTCTTCTTAATAAATAAAAGAAGGCAGTCGTCTTGACTGCCTTCTTTGGTCTAGAAGCCCAAACAGGATGTTGCTCCGAGGGCTGTGAGAATTGCTGTTGCGATGCTCGCTACGAGCTGCACGATCCACTTGAGGGTTTCCTTCTTCGTCATACGCTACCTCCTTCCTTCACGTTTATCATTTATCCTTTATCATTTATCATTTCCAAAGGATTTGATCAGTTACCCGTCTCGAATCCACCGCTACCTACGTTGCTGCCGTTCTTGGTGAACACCTTAGTGGCTGCCTCGCTGCTTTCGCCGTTCTTGATGGCTATAGCCTTAACGGTTGTGGTATCAGTCAGGGTGATTGCCTCGCTGTACAGTGTGCTCTCTGCGTTAGGAGCTGTGCCGTCTGTGGTGTAGCGAATCTCTGCGCCATCAGGACCGCTGATTGTCACCTCCGTGCTCTCGTCGAATGGAGTCTCACCGCTAATCACTGGTGTCTCTACGCTCGATGTTTCAGAGCCTGTCGAAGAGCCGTTGCCTGAGCCTGAGCCTTGCTCTGAACCTGATCCGTTCTCAGAGCCTGTGCCGTTCTGCTCACCGTTCTGCTCGTTCTCCTCGTTCTCGGTGTCCTCCACTTCTCCAGCGTCAGCCGAAGTTACACGCTTCACAATGTCACCGTTGCGGTCGTAGCAGGTAATCTGGATTGCTGTGTCGGCCAGCTCATCCTTCAGATCCTGCGATGGAGTGAAGATGATGCGTCGTGTCTTGATAAGACCAGTCTTCACGTCTTCCACCTTTACTACGCTCTTCGCACGGAGTCCGAAACGCATGGTTCCCAGTCCGGGCAGTG
>Ga0256407_10002299_pt1 | contig 36950 bp, 27 predicted proteins | sample RumenRJG_04DNA_FD_193489 | JGI IMG/M metagenome (GOLD analysis project Ga0256407, IMG submission 193489) | Bovine rumen microbial communities from Lethbridge, Alberta, Canada - RJG_04 | ecosystem: Host-associated > Mammals > Digestive system > Stomach > Rumen | place: Canada: Alberta...
CACAGAGAAAATGTGACTGTCGGAGAATATCTGGATCCGGCAGATTGTCCGTTCCTAATGGCGAGGGCGAAGATCGTACTTAATTTTCATCCGTTTTTCTCGGACGGTTCACATGAGAGAGTATTCGGTGCAATGAGGTGTGGCAGTGTTTGTGTGAGCAGTAAGAGCAGATATCTGGAATCGAGATTCGAGGACGGAAGGGATATAATATATTACGACATAAAAGATCCCAAAGGGGCAGCAGGACGTATCAGAGAACTTCTTGCGGATGATGCTCTTCTTAGAGAGATAGCGATCCACGGAAATGAAAAGACCGGAAATGACTCATGGGCAGACAGATTAAGATATCTGTGACTACCCGGGATCTTATCATCATGCCAGGAATATCTGGCCGCCGGGCAGCAGATAAGAACCGTATTTTTCTGTCATCACGTGAGAATTTAAAACAGAGTCAACGTCTCTGTTTTTTATTATTATGAAATCAAAGCTTCTTCGAGGGAAGGGGAGACGTTCATCATTTTCAAGAAACAGCACCATGGCTGAATCCAGAGAAAATGATACGGCAGTCTCGTCTGTTTCGGCTCCGATTATATAGGCGTTGGGGTATTTGTATTTAAGACGCGATATAAAGTCGCCGGTACCTGCGCCGATCTCTATCAGTCGGAAATTCATATCTTTTGGATCGGTAGAGGATGGATATCTGTCTTTTAATAATTTCTCCAGCTGATCTTCAACATCGAGCTCGGAATCGGACGTTTCCTGCCATATCCTGCAGTCATAGTTCCATTTGTGTATAAAGCTCAAATGATTACGCTCGTTTATAGGCTCCAGATCAAACTGTCTGAAACTCTTGGAGCCGGCATGATAGATATATGAATTATGAACCAGCATCAGTCTGTATCCCTGAAGCCTGATACGAAGGCAGAGATCGTTGTCGTCAAAATATCCGGGGAAGAACTGCTCATCAAAATATTCCGTGCGTTCCGGGATCTCGATTCCGTTATCGTCCATGATGATATACCTGATCTGCTCGAGCACATCTCTCTTTATCAGCATCGCAAAAGCACTCAGGATGCTTTTTTCCTCAATGGGATTGAGGGTGGGAATATTTATGGAATTACCGAATTCGATATATTCCTCAACAGAAGAGACAGAATAATTTTCAACCGTATCATTGGAACCGTAGTTGGAAACCGCACCTACGGCACCGATAAGAGGACTGCGGTTCAATGCTTTCTGGAGAAAACTCAAAGAATTGTGCAGGAGTCTTGTATCGTTGTTGAGCAGGAAGATATCACTTTTGGGATATGCGGCTCTGATGCCTATGTTACATCCACCGGGAAAACCGGAATTTTTTTCCATGAGGAGGAGTACCATGGCGAAGTGATAATCATTTATATGATCACTGAGCCACTTGTCAGAACCGTCGGAGGACGCATTATCGATAAGGATGACTTCTATATCACCGGCGTTGCAATGGCTCTCAATGCTGTCAAGACAGTCTTTTGTCAGCTCGTAGTGATCATATGAAACAATGACGATAGATACCTTGGGGTGGCCTTGCCTGTTTTGATATTCTGAATTCTCGACGCGTTGGGATCTGATATCGGCAGAGTTTACGGCTTCGTCAGAGAAGCCCTTCACTGAACCGGTGGAAAGCTCGGCCCGGACTATATCTTCAACCTGGGCGCGGGTGAGCTTGTCGGCATATTTGGGATTGTTCATTATGTCATCAACTATCTTATTGAATTCCGCATTATCCATATAGATCTCCGTTTTATCTTGTTATGCCATTATAAGGTTCAGTCCGATGTCTGCCAGTACATAGCCGCCGGTTTTATCACTGGAAAGAGAATCCGCGGAAAAAGAACATCCGGCAGAGGCGAAGGTTATGATCCGTGAAAACTCTTCACCGGGGATCTGCCATGCCTGTGGCTCTTTTTCTTTGGCCGGTTCAATATAAAGCTCTTTTATATTTTTTACATATCCGCATCTGATCACTGCCGGTGAATGGCTGATGAGAAGATCGCTAAAGGACCTTACGGTACGTACGTGATCGATATGGATCATCTCTCCGGGCTCCGCAAAAGTAATTAAAGGGGCGGATGAATATTGCAAAACGGTATAAAGAATTTCTGCTCTTGCTGTATTCTTATCGACAATATCCGATTCAAGTACAAGAATATTATCGGGTGATTCATTTTCCCATGCTCTGATCTGTGTATAGAGAGGATCACTTTTACTGTCTGCCCTACAGACGAAAGTTGCCATTACATGTTCAAAACCAACCGTCTGCGCTCTGAGAGAATCCATAGATGCCTTTAATCTTGTGAGATCGGTAGCTTCGTCACATATGAAGATAAAATTATGGAAGATCCCATTGTCTTTATCGGAAGTATTTTCCTGTTTATTCCTAAGGGCTGAAGCTCTGGCGGCTGAGCCTTCATGTCCTGCTTTGTCTGCATCCTCAAAATGTTCGATAGCTTTTTTATAATTTCCGAATGCCTCATAAATACATCCGAGATTGTGGTGGGGAAGCGCACCGGCTGCAAATATAAGATTATGTCCGGAAGCTCCCAGAGCTTTTTTATAATAATATATAGCGGTAAGATATTTTTTTGACTGAAGTGCAGCGAACCCCAGCATAGTGAAATAATCGGCATAATCGTCTATACGATCTTCGTATCTTGCCAATGCCAAAGCTTCTTCGCATCTTTGGGCATCGGTAAGAGTATTGCCGTAGTTGGTTATCATCATCTGTACATATGTAAGCGACGGGTCGATATCAAGCGCCACCCCCGATTTGTAATATTCAAGAGCCTTTTCCTTATCGGCCATCAAAGTAGACGCCTGTCCCAGCTGATAGAAAATATAGGGATCATCGGGAATATTATTTTTTCTGTTTTCTTCCAGATCTCTAAGAAGAAGCTCCTGATCTCTCAGTCCCTTTTTTTTCTTTTGCTCGGGAGTTCCCAAATAACCGTCGTGTGAGAATATCATGGGGAGCCTGCAGGCTGAAGGAACTGAACCGTCACGCCTTACCGGCTGCTCATGTATCCGTCCGGTGTATTTATAGAGCCTTCTGTCAAAGACTCTTTCCACCAGATCTTCATATATGGTCTGTCCGCCGTTACTGTCATCACAAAGGTTACGGCGCTGTATCTGCCCCAGGGCATCGGGATATGCCTCCATTAAAGTGATCGCTTCTATGCAGGATGAAACATCCTCAAGATATTCATCACAGTCTACGAAGAAGACCATATCTTCAGAAGCCTGTTCCATGGCGAAGTTCCTGGCAGCGGAAAAATCATTTATCCACTCAAAGAAAAAAACTTTGTCAGTATATTCTCTTGCGATCGCAACTGTTTCATCGGATGAACCCGTATCAACAAAGACTATCTCATGTCCGCATTTTTTCAATGCCGTGAGACAGCGCATTAAGTGAGAGGATTCATTTTTTCCGATGATACAGAATGAAAGATCCACTGTTTACTCCATCCACATTTTGATGAGTTTGTCATATATAGGGGCATAGTGGTCATCGATCAGACCGAAGTCCATCTTCTTATATGTCCAAAGTGCGTAACCTATATTGTATTTTCTGAATACCTCGTTAACGTCAACAAACCATCTGTATGTATCTTCTATCGGTGCTCTGTCTATAACACCGAATTCTCCGCAGTAGAGCCCTACGCCTGCTGCTTCTGCGGCAGCGATGGCTTCACGGATCATTTCTTCGATAAATTCCGCACCCATTGTTTTTGAAGCGGCTTCACGGGCAACCTCTCCCTGGAAGCCGAGTCTCTCGGATTTCTCGTTATAGTAGCTCATTGTCTCGGGATAGAAGATATCTTCATCGGGATCCATTCCCTTAACCCAGTATGCTTTCTGATGAGTGAAGATAAGCGGCTCATAGAAATGGAAAGTGAACAGAACATTTTTATCAACGGGTTTTTCAAGGAGTTTCAGAGTCTTTACACTGTTCCACTGAATTCCTCCGTAGATGATAAGCGTGTCCTTGTTGACCTTTCTGATAGCCTGAACAGAGCGTGAGATAAGATCGTTCCACAGCTCGGCATTCTCTTTTTCAACAACTTCGTTGAGGAGTTCGAATGCAACATGAGGATATTTACCGTATTTTTCCGCGATCTTAGTCCAGAGATTTAAGAAACGATCTTTAAGATCGTCTCTTGTGAAGAGATTGTTTTTTTCGCTGTCTCCCGCATCGTTAAAGTCGTATCCGGGAGCCTTGTGGAGGTCAAGAATGATGGAAAGGCCGGCATGTTCAGCCCATTCAACGGTTTTGGTAACAAATTCGATCCATGCCGTGTTCTCACTTCCATCTTCATTCTCAAATATATTGTAATCAACGGGCAGTCTTACATGATCAAAGCCTGCAGCTGCGATCTTTTTGATGTCATCTTCGGTGATGAATTCTTTGTAATGTTCCTCTTTGTATTCGCATTGCGATAAAAATCCCCCGAGATTGATGCCTTTTGTAAGCTTCATACCTTCCCTCCTGATAAATAAAAAACAGTGATACGCCGCAATCTAAGCCCGTATCCGAAAACGTTAACCCCATTGATATTATATCAAAAAATATTTGAAAAAATCCCATAAAAAGCCGTGAACTGTTCCGTATATCTATCAGATAGAAGACTCGGATCATATAACAACGATAAAAATGATAAGGGTAACTATTAAAGGGAAAAAGGAAAAAAAGGAAAACAGAAAAAGGAGGCAAAAAACATGAAGAAAAGGATGTTGGCAATAATGATATGTCTGACCGTGGCTACGGGAATGCTTGCGGGATGTGCGGGAAAACCGAATATTCCCGAGAACGGTGGAAGTATCAGCGGGAACGTGATAGATGAAGGGGACAAGGACAGAGATCTGTCTGCGTGGGATGATGAAGAAGACGTTCCTTCGGAAAGCAAAATGAATAAATTTATGTCTAAGAATAACGGGGGATCATTTAATCTGCTTGGGGGAAGTAAATCCGCAAGAGTGTATACACAGACCTGCGAAGCAGCCTGTGTCGCTGAAGAGTGTGATGCGTCTTATACTACAGGAATGACATGTTCTCCGGAAATACCTTTCAATACGGAAGAGTATAACTATGTAAAAGAAAACGGCTTCTTAAATACTTCCGTTACACCTCTTTCAACATTTGCGGCAGATGTTGATACGGGTTCATATGCTAATTTCAGAAGAATGGTCAATGACGGATACGGACTTAATGATATTCCCTCCGGAGCTGTCAGGACAGAAGAAATGCTTAATTACTTTGATTATACGATCGATGATGCCAATGTTTCTTCCGGAGCATTTTCAGTACAGTATGAAACAGGTACATGTCCGTGGAATAAGGATAATACTCTTCTTATGATGACGGTTCAGGCCAATCAGGTGGAGAGTTCATATAAGGGAAACAATTATGTATTCCTTATAGATACATCAGGATCCATGGCATCTCAGGATAAGATAGACCTCGCTGTTATAGCTTTCAAGAAACTTGCAAATACCCTGACAGATGCTGACAGTGTATCAATAGTAACTTATTCCGGATCATCGACAACGCTTCTTAAAGGTGCTGAAGGAACAGATCAGGATGCAATAGACGACGCGCTGGATGAGGCTTATATGCATTGCTACTGCTACGGTGGAGGGACTAACGGATCAGGCGGTATAGAAGCGGCATACAAGCTTGCAGAGGATAATTTCATAGAAGGCGGAAATAACAGGGTTATAATCGCTTCTGACGGAGATATGAATCTGGGTATCACAGATAATTCGGGTCTTGTGGATCTGATCACTAAGAAGAAGGAGACGGGTATCTTCCTTACTACTCTCGGTTTTGGAAGCGGCAACTATTCCGATGCAAATATGGAAGCAATCGCGGATGCCGGTAACGGTAACTACTTCTACATAGACTGCATGGATGAGGCAAAGAGAGTATTATGCGATAAGATGTCACAGACTTTTGTAACCGTAGCGAAGGATGTTAAGTTCCAGGTGGAATTCAATCCTGCAGCCGTATCCGAATACAGGCTTATCGGATATGAAAACAGGACAATGGCTGCCGAGGATTTTGCGGATGATACAAAGGACGGCGGAGAAGTCGGTGCAGGAGCCCAGGTAACGGTTCTCTACGAACTTGTTCCCGCAGGAGAAGGAACAGACATAGATCTTAAATATCAGGAAGACAGAACTCTCACCGATGCTGCCGCATCCGATGAAGTAGGTACGGTTTCCATCAGATATAAGGCTCCGGACGGTGATACAAGCACTGAAGAAGAATATGCGGTACGACTTACAACAGGCAGTGCATCCGATGATTTCAACTTTGCATCTGCAGTAGCCGAAGCTTCGATGGTGATCACAGGAAGTGATCATATGGGAGATTCCGATATAAAGAATGCGGCTGAACGTGCAAAGGACAGCGCTGCAGGAGATGAGGCAAGAGAACAGTTTGCGGAACTTATAGGTAAGTTTTAAATTATAAAAAAAGAGCCGTCGGATTTATTCCGGCGGCTCTTTTCAGATTAAGGGTTTTACTTCATCTCTGCCGAAAGTATATAGATGAAAGGCGAATTCCAGTATATAGCGATCTCGTTGGTGGAGTAGCTCTGGGAATTATCCACATAACACATGGAAGGTGCTGCTTCGGAAAGAACCGATTCGGCATAAGGATCTTCCATTCTGTTGTCGGCACCACCTGCAAGCAGACCCGGCATTACCTTTCCGGCTGCCAGAGAAGGACGGTGGTGAATATCCTTCGGGAAGAAGGTTCCGTAGCCGGTAATGAATGAATATCCGAGAGCGTTGGCGCCAAGGAGATAATCAAGAGCTCTGGAAGCAAGGCTTCTGTATTCAGCGGCTTTTGCATCATCCGATATATTTGCTGCCATATATAAGAGTTCCGCATCGGAGGCTATTCCCATATTGCTTCCCCAGTAATAATCTGTACCGAGGCACATGAAATATCTGTCTTTCTGTGAAGCTTCAAGCATTTTGTCTGCTTCATCCGTAAGTTTTGTCTTAGCGGCAGAAGAAAATTCGCTATCTGACTTTGCAAGATCGTACCAGGCGTAGGATATGATATCGGCCCAGCCTAATCTGTTATCGGGAGAAGCATTGTCGGAACCTGCCTGACTGTTTTGAGCAGCCTTTTCTTCATCATACTGTCTTGCGAGTTCTTCGAGACGACTGCTGTATTTTGCGGGATCGTCATTTTCAGATCCGGGAGCGGATGCAAGGCAGGCCAAATAGAGCTCTGCTGTTGCCCAGTATCTTTCGTCTGCGGTGACCGCATCGGGATATTCACCGGTTTCCACACCATCGGGATTAAGAAATCCGATGGTATCCTCCTTGTCGGCTATATAATCCCACGCTTTTACGGCTGCGCCGTAAGCTGTTTTAGCGAATTCAGGATCCCGGTCTTTATATATGACAGAAGCTTTTGCCATGACTGCTGCAAAGTCTCCTGTTGCCGTAACTGATATAGGAGAGATGATAAGTTCTTCTGTCTCTTCTTCGGGTGCGGCATCCATTGCGGGGAAATTACTGCAGGTTACTTTGTGATAAACACCGCCGGTCTTTTCATCCTGCATTTTGAGCATCCAGTCAAGTTCATATTTTGCCTCGTCAAGCAGGTCGGGGAATCCGTTTCCGCTTTCGGGTATACCCATATCATCGGACGTGAGGGAATAATCCTCATATGCTGCAAAAAGATCTGCGACAGTCTTGGCACCGGGAACCACATATCGCCCGTAATCACCGGCATCATGCCAGCCGCCGGAAACATCCTTTGTGGTATTGGTTCCGTAGATGACAGCGGGAGCTGTGTGACATGCTTCATGTGCATAGGCTCCTGCGGAAGCACCTTCCAAAGCCATACCGCATCTTTGTCTGTAGAGCATGGATACAACATCTTTATACAACCCGTTATAAACATCTTCTCCTATCGTAAAGGGATAGGATGCGCCGGAGGCGGTATAGATATAATAACTGCCGGGCTCCGATACTTCCGAGAAGTCGCCTCTTGCTGTCTTGGTTCTGCTTGCGGGATCATCGGCGGTTTCCGAAAGTTTTCCCTGCCAGATTATAGAGGAATCGGATGTTCTGCATACGAAGAAATCTTCACCGTCATTTTCTGTCTTTACGAATACTGTCTTGGTATCGTCAGGACGGAATCCCACCTGATTTGTATTAACATTCAGATAGGCGGGAAGAGATCCGGCACCGGCCAAAGAGGCGTTATCGGCATTTTTAACGGTAAGCCTGATGTTATCGATAAATACATGATGGTCTCCCGGATCGGCTGACATATCTTTCATCTTTCCCATATTGAACACCAGACGGGGCGCGGGATCGGAAGCTTCTTCCATTGTGAAGTCCACTGAAAAATGTAAAACTTCCGGTGAGATACTGATATAGTCACCCTGATATGCATGATAATCACCGCCGTTGAGCTGAAGCCTGTATTCAACGGTTCGCTCTATATCGGAACAAATGTCGAAGCTGTATGTATATTCGCAGCCCTGTACCAGTTCAAAGCCGTCGAGATAAGCCTGATTGCCGTAGTCTACACTGCCGCATTTGTTTATGCTGCAGTCAAGCTGTCTTGCGGTATTTGTAAGCTCAAGATCTCCGCCGTTGGTAAAGGTCATAAAATTGCCTGTATTACCGTCCTCAAAATCGATATTAATAAGCGTATCACCTGTTTTGGGAGCGGGGGCAGAGCCCTCTTCCGGAATGGGAATGTTATCATCTGTTGTGGCAGCCCCCCTGGGAACTGTCTGACCTACCATAGGTCCGTTAAATCCTGTACCGTTTTCCGAAGATACTGTCTGAGTAGCAGCATTTCCTTCAGAAGCAGAATTCTCCGGAGTAGTAGGATTCTTGTCCGCAGCACATCCTGCGGAAGTAAGTGCAATAGCAGTCACAAGCGCAATACCTCTCATTTTCTTCTTTTTCATAATTTAAATTTTCCCCATTACAATAGTACTGATTTTTCCCTAAAGATCATTTTACCATAATCGGGAATTGTTAGACACATTTTGCAATGCATAATTTCTCGCGGGCAGGACACGTTTTTATCGGAGTTTTTTGGCTGTGTATATACTATGTGGTATGATTTCATGGTTAATAAAAGACTGTTGGGAAAAACAAAATGGATGATAAAGAAAGACAACAATATATCAAAATGACAAAGGTGCCTCCGGCAAAGCTGATCACGGGGTTAGCCATCCCTGCCGTGATCAGTATGCTCACGACCATGATCTATAACCTGGTGGATGCGTTTTTCGTGGGAAGACTGGGAACGTCTGCCAGCGCCGCCATAGGTATAATCATGAGCCTTCAGGCAATATTCCAGGCGGCAGGATTTATGTTTGGCCATGGGACCGGGAGCATAATAGGAAGGAAGCTTAGCGAAGCAAGGACAGAGGAAGCGAACAGATTTCTCACACTTGCGATCATGGGCGGGATCACTTTGGGCAGTGTGATGATGGTCGTCGGGCTGGCGTTCAGAACACCTCTGGTATATATGCTTGGAAGTACGGATACCATCATGCCTTATGCGAGAAAATACGCTTTCTATATTCTTTTGTCAGGACCGGCAATGATGTCAGGCTGCATCTTAAACAATGTGATGCGTTATGAGGGAAAAGCTTTTTATGCCATGATAGGATTAGTGAGCGGCGGCATTATCAATATGATCGCCGATCCTGTATTTATGTTTGGCCTGAAGATGGGAATAGACGGAGCGGGGCTTTCAACCGCAATATCACAGTATATAAGCTGTTTTTTGCTGCTTTCGATGTTCTTGACGGGCAAGACTATCACTAAATTTTCATTTAAGGGATTACTTAAGGATAAAAAAGCTGTAATTACCGATATATTACTGATAATAAAAACCGGTATCCCAAGTCTTATCAGGCAGGGACTGGGAAGTATTTCGACCATAACGCTTAATATCTGCGCCGGGCCCTACGGCGATCCGGCTATAGCGGGAATGACCATAGCGGGACGAGTGATGCTTTTTATGGGATCTGTCATGATAGGTGTGGGGCAGGGACTTCAGCCGGTATCGGCGTTTAATTACGGAGCAAAAAAATATAAGAGACTGAGGGAAAGCTTTAGATTTACGTGGCTGGCAGGAACTCTGCTCATGATCATAATGGGCACCTGTGGCTGGATATTCTCGGATCATATAGTCAGGATATTTATAGAAGATCCGGATCCCGAAATGATTAAGCAGACCCTTGTTTACGGTACACCGGCTTTGAAATGCATGTGTATAGCGGTTATCGTTCAGCCCCTCAGCATAATCACGAATATGCTGTTTCAGAGCGTCGGGAAGAGCAAGAATGCGGCGATCCTTGCCACTCTTCGAAGCGGCACATGCTATATTCCGGTGTTATTGATACTTCCCTGTTTTATAGGCTTTGCCGGAATACAGGCTGCGCAGATGATAGCGGATATGCTTGCAAGCCTGATATGTATACCTTTTGTCATCAGGTTCATGAAGGAAATACCGGCGGAAGACGCCCTGACGGATATGGACAGAGCCTACATGGGATGATTTGGATTTCTCGACATAATATGATAAAATTGTGCAGGTGATTCAGTACGCTGATGCGGTTTTGGAGGTTTAACAATGAAAAAGACAATGCGAATGTGTTTTGCTGTTCTTTTAAGTGCTCTTATGTACAGCATGCCTGTTATGGCAGCGGATACGGGAGCACAGGCTGTAGATAATCAGGGATCTCTTTTCTTCCTGCTTGCCGGCGGTCTCATTGTTATAATCATAGCGGTAGTAGCCTCAGTGGTAACATCGGTTGTAAGTACTTTAGCATCCGTTGTGGATGATGCCGATTCGGAAGAGTGATCATTCCGAAAACAGTAGGATGAAAGATACAGGGGCTGCATTGGCGGCTCCTTTTATTTTATACGAGTGTTTAAGTAAGGGAATAATCTGATGTCACAGGTCAAAAAGGAACAGAGTAAGAAAACAGGGATCAAGATCAAATTCAAAGAGCCGTCGCTTTATGATGTGATAATGCTGAATGACGATTTCACGACAATGGATTTTGTTGTTGCGATCCTTACGGAGCTCTTTGATAAGAACCAGCCCGAGGCGGTGGAGCTGATGTTCAAGGTTCACAAGGAGGGGCAGGCGGCCGTTGCGAGATACCCTTTTGACATAGCAGAGACAAAGAGGAGAGCTGCGGTAGAAAGGGCAAGGGCAGAGGGTTTTCCTTTTCAGTTAAGGCTTGATAAAGTTTAAGATTTTTGCGGGGATGATAAATGATACTTGATGAGATATCCGAAAAAGTGATGCAGCGGGCACTCATGATAGCGGCTAAGGCCGGCAATGAGTATGTTACTCCGGAGCATATCATGTATGCGGCTACGGAGGTGCCTTTATTTCAGCGTGCCGTCAAAATGTGCGGCGGAAGCATTAATGAGTTGAGAGACAATCTGACTGAATTTATCAATGACATGATCCCGAAACGTAAGGATCTGTCGGATACAAATATGGAAAAACGCATCTCCGATGCATTTGCGTCAACTATAGAGATTGCTGTGGAGACGGCGCAGAACAGCGGGGCAGGTAAGATCAGACTCTATCACGTGATCTGGGGAATAGCGCAACAGAATGAGTGTTTCGCTATGTATTATCTCCAGTCCGAAGTGGGAAATGCGGGGGAATTTATCTCCACATTACAACTTCTTTCAGAGGGGAGAGAAGAAGAGGTCTCCGGGGATGCGGGGAATTATACCGACGATCCGGAGGAGTTCATACTTGATTATGCGGATATATTAAATGAAAAGGTTAAGAACCGGGATGCGCTGATCGGAAGAGAAAAAGAGATAGACCGTATGATACGCATACTTCTTCGTCGTGAGAAGAACAATCCCATTCTCATAGGCGAGCCCGGTGTGGGAAAGACGAGTATCGTATACGGTTTTGCTCAGCGTATCAATTCGGGACAGGTTCCGGAGGCTCTTAAGGGATCGAAGATATATCGTCTGGATATTTCAGAGCTTCTTGCGGGAACGCAGTATCGCGGGGATTTCGAACTCAGATTCAAAGATCTGATGGATGCTTTCGAGGAGCTTGACTCGCCGATAGTATTTATCGATGAGATACACAGCATTATCGGTGCCGGCCAGATGGGGAACGGTTCTTCCGATATATCGAGTATGTTAAGACCCTACCTGGAGGAAGGTAAGATACGCTTTATAGGAACGACGACATATTCGGATTACAGGAGATATTTTGAAAAGAATACGACTCTTGTCAGACGTTTTCAGAATATAGATGTGAAAGAGCCGGATGAAGAGGAGACTGTTAAGATCCTCGAAGGCTTGCGTTCCGGATACGAGAAGTTCCATGGTGTTAAATATGCAAAAGAAGCACTGCCTTATGCGGTGCACCTCAGCAGGAATTTTATCGGAGGAAGATTCCTTCCCGACAAGGCCATCGATCTTATGGACGAGGCGGGAGCCTACAGGCGTATGCATCCTATCGAGGGACAAAAGAAGCAGACTGTAGGAAAAGACGTGATAGAAACAGTGCTTTCGGAGATAGGAAATATCCCCAAAGCAACCGCCGAGCAGTCTGAAGTTGATAAGTTAAAGGATCTGTACGGAAGGATCACAGCGAAGATATTCGGACAGGATGAAGCGGTTAACAAGATCGTTGATGCGATACTCATGAGCAGGGCCGGACTTATCGCAGACAATAAGCCCATAGCATCGTTCCTTTTTGTGGGACCTACGGGTGTGGGCAAGACCGAGGTGGCAAAAGTCCTGGCGGCAGAGCTTGGTATAGGATTTGTTCGCTTTGATATGAGTGAATATATGGAGAAGCACACCGTATCCAAGCTTATCGGATCTCCTGCGGGATATGTGGGATATGAGGACGGAGGACTCCTTACCGATGCCATAAGCAAGACACCGAACTGCGTTCTTCTCCTTGATGAGATAGAAAAAGCACATCCGGATATTTTTAATGTGCTGCTTCAGGTGATGGACTACGCTGCACTGACCGACAGCAGAGGTAAGAAGGCTGACTTTAAAAACGTGATAATCATCATGACATCCAATGCCGGAGCCAGACTTATAGGGAAGCAGTCCATAGGATTCGGGGCACAGACATTTAACGACGGCGTGATGATGGAAGAAGTAAAGAGAGTATTCTCACCTGAATTCAGGAATCGTCTGAGCGCTATCGTAAGCTTCAATCATATGAGCGAGAAGATGGCGGGACAGATAACACAGAAGAAGCTGGATGAGCTCATCGTTAAGCTTACTGCCAAGAATATTAAGATCACTGTTGATAATAAGGCTCTCAGCTATATACGCAGTAAGGGTATCACCAGGGAATACGGAGCCAGAGAGATAGAGCGAGTGATCGATACGCAGATCAAACCGTTATTTGTATCGGAAATACTTTTCGGACAGCTGAAAAACGGAGGTAAAGCAGTACTTACTGTCGGAGAGGAAGACTCATTGAAGAAGACAGGGGCTTCCTCGGGAAGAAGCAGGAAATCCGGGAAGCTTGATCTGGACAGACTGTCCGGGAAAAATGCGGATAAAAACGCGGACAAGCCTGTATTGATAGTTGAAAAGGCTAAAATTCCGGTTAAGAAGAAGCAGGGTTAATTTATCGCGGAGGATATATATGAAATTTATATCATGGAATGTGAACGGGCTCAGAGCCTGTGTGGGAAAAAACTTCATGGAATATTTCACTGAGGCGGACGCCGATCTTTTCTGCCTGCAGGAAACCAAGATGCAGGCAGGGCAGCTTGAGCTTGATACCCCGGGATATCATCAGTATTTTAATTATGCAGAGAAGAAGGGATACTCCGGAACAGCGATATTTGCTAAGGAAGAACCGATAAATGTAACCTATGGCATAGGCGTGGAGGAGCATGACCACGAGGGAAGAGTGATAACCCTAGAATATCCGGAGTTTTATTTCATAACCGTATACGTCCCCAATTCCCAGGATGGGTTAAAGCGTCTGGATTACCGCATGAGATGGGAAGATGATTTTTTGAAATATATAAAGAAGCTCGATAAGAAGAAGCCTGTGATCTACTGCGGTGATCTTAATGTAGCCCACAAACCCATAGATCTTAAGAATCCCACAACAAATCATGAGAATGCCGGATTCACTGATGAGGAGAGAGGAAAATTCTCCGAAGTATTAAAAGCAGGTTTTGTGGATTCCTTCAGACATTTCTATCCGGATCTGGAGGGGGCATATTCCTGGTGGTCATACAGAATGAAAGCCAGGGAACGCAACACGGGTTGGCGCATAGATTACTTTGTGGTTTCGGACAGGATCAAGGATAAGATGAAGGATGCAAAGATACATAATGAGGTATTTGGATCCGATCACTGTCCGATAGAGCTGGAAATAGAACTTTAAGGATTTAGATCGGATGCTGATCACTTCGAGTAGATGAAACCGGATATTTTTGCTATCATTGCTTAAATGTTCATGAACTTTTGATTAAGGAGAAATATATCATGCAAAACAAAGGAAACTATTATCTTACTACGGCAATTGCCTATACATCAGGTAAGCCGCATATCGGCAATACCTACGAGGCGATCCTTGCAGATGCCATCGCAAGATATAAGAGAGCTGATGGATATAATGTACACTTCCAGACGGGATCCGATGAGCATGGCCAGAAGATAGAGAGCAGGGCTATTGAGGCCGGCTGTGCATCACCTAAGGAGTTTGTTGATGAAGTGTCAGGTGAGATAAAGCGCCTTTGGGATATGATGGGAACATCTTACGATCGTTTCATTCGTACAACGGATGAGGATCACGTAAAACAGGTCCAGAAGATGTTCAAGAAATTCTACGATCAGGGTGATATATATAAGGGTTCCTACAGCGGAAAATACTGTACCGAGTGTGAGGCTTTCTATACAGATTCTCAGCTTGATAACGGTAAGTGCCCTGTTTGCGGCGGAGATGTTCATGATGCGGAGGAAGAGGCTTATTTCTTCAAGATGAGCAAGTATACTCCGAAGCTCATCGAGCATATCAACAATCATCCTGAGTTCATTCAGCCCGTATCCCGTAAGAACGAGATGATGAACAACTTCCTGCTTCCCGGTGTTCAGGACCTTTGCGTATCCAGAACAAGCTTTAAGTGGGGTATCCCGGTTGATTTTGATGATAAACATGTCGTATATGTATGGCTGGATGCTCTGGCTAACTACATAACCGGAATAGGTTATGATGTTGACGGAAACAGTACGGATGAGTTCAAGCAGTTTTGGCCTGCGGATCTTCATCTTATAGGAAAGGATATACTTCGTTTCCATACCATTTACTGGCCTATATTCCTTATGGCACTCGGAGTTCCGTTGCCTAAGCAGATCTTTGGTCATCCCTGGCTGTTACAGGGTGGCGAGAAGATGAGTAAGTCCAAGGGAAATGTTATCTATGCAGATGACCTGGCGGATATCTTCGGTGTTGATCCCGTTCGTTATTTCGTTCTTCACGAGATGCCTTTCGATAATGACGGAACCATTACATGGGAACTTATGGTAGAGCGCTACAATTCGGATCTTGCTAATACGCTGGGAAATCTTGTAAGTCGTACCATAGCTATGTCAAACAAGTATTTCGGCGGTGTGGTGGAAGATAAAAATGCTGCGGAAGCTGTAGATGAAGACTTAAAGAAGGTTGTTACCGGAACATATGCGGTAGTTGAAGAGAAGATGAACGAGCTGCGCGTTGCAGACTCCCTTACCGAGATCTTCAACCTCTTCAAGAGATGCAATAAATATATCGATGAGACAGAGCCCTGGGTACTTGCGAAGGATGAAGCAAAGAAGGATCGACTTGCTACGGTTCTTTACAATCTGACAGAGTCTATAATCATAGGCGCTTCGCTCCTTGCACCTTTCATGCCGGAGACAGGTAAGCTCATCGAGGAGAATCTTAATACTAAGCTCAGAGACTTTGATACTCTGGGAGAGTTCGGAAAGTATCCTAACGGCAGTAAGGTATCCGCAGAGCCGAAGATGCTTTTTGCAAGAAAAGATATGGAAGAAGTATTAAAGCTTACAGCAGAGATTACACAGAAGCAGAAAGCTGAATTTATCGCTTCCCAGACCAAGGCTGCCGAGAATCTTGAGAAGGCAGGCCATACTCAGGATGCGGAGAAGATACGTAAGAATCTTAAGGAGATCACAGGTGAAAACGGCAATGCGGATGCGGAGTCCGGTGATGCGATCCATGTAGAGCTTAAGGATCAGATCACATATGATGATTTTGCAAAATGCCAGTTTGTTGTAGGTGAGATCGTTAAGTGTGAGGAAGTGCCCAAGTCCAAGAAGCTTCTTTGCTCACAGGTTAAGATAGGTGATACCACTAAACAGATCCTTTCAGGTATAAAGGCGTGGTATTCTCCGGAACAGATGGTTGGCAAAAAGGTAATGGTACTTCTCAATCTCAAGCCCGCTAAGATGGCCGGACTTGATTCCGAAGGAATGCTCCTTTGTGCTGAGGATTCCAAGGGCAATGTCGTTTTGATGACACCTGAGACCTCTGTTGAGAGCGGAAGCGAGATAGGCTGATGGATAAAAAGACCGGGACAGGAATAATTCTGGTGATAATCCTTGTCGGAGTGATCACTGCAATCGCTATAAATGTATGGTCAGCGAAGCAGGAAGTGGAACGTTATCAGGAGATGCAGCAGACCATCAGCGCCAATGCAGAGAACGTTGAAGAGATGGGTGATGCGATGCAGGATATAAAGAAGCAGACGGAAGAAGGCTATGAAAACCTGGATCAGCAGATCGACAATTGATAATTCAAAGGATAGCATCCGCCGGGGAGGACTCCCGGCGGATGTTGTTATACGCAGGGCTTTCCCGGAGGAATGGGAAGCTGCCATGGCATTCGCATGGACAGTCTTTTCCGAATTCGAGGCACCGATCTACAGTAAAAGAGGTTCCGAGAGTTTTATGGAATTTATATCGGATAACGGCCTCAAGAACATGTTTCTCCACGGAAAATATCCTCTTTTTCTGGCTGTTGAAAAAAATACGGAGGGGGAGAGCCTGGGAGGCGCTTTTGAAAACAGGGCTGCCGGAGATAAGATAGTCGGTATAGTTACTTTAAGACAGTACAATTTTATATCCCTCCTTTTCGTGGATGGCAGATATCAGCACCGTGGGATCGGCGAAGCGCTGATAGACAGGGCCTGTGAATATGTAAGGACCGACACGGAAGAAGCAAGGATCGACCGGAATAAAGAAGAGGATTACCGCTATGAGAGGGAAAGCGGGGGATTTGTTACGGTTTTTGCTGCGCTGAATGCCGTGGGATTCTACGAGAAACTTGGGTTCTACAGGACAGGACCCGAGAGTGAGAACGACGGTATTTCCTATATTCCCATGAGGCGGGACAGGAAGTAAAACGGGTTTCGTCGGATTGACGAAAGAATGACGGGATATTTCGGCGTGCGGTCAATGGAAAATAACCGTATGCAAAAGTATAATGTTGATGTTTAGTAAAAACCAACCAATCAGGAGGTAATAAAATGGCAAGTCTTTCTTTAAAGAATGTCTGCAAGGTATATCCTAACGGCTTCGAAGCTGTTAAGAACTTCAACCTTGAGATAGCAGATCAGGAATTCATCATCTTCGTAGGTCCTTCAGGATGCGGTAAGTCAACAACTCTCCGTATGATCGCTGGTCTTGAAGATATTTCATCCGGTGAACTTCGTATCGGTGATCGTCTCGTTAACGATGTAGAGCCTAAGGACCGTGATATCGCAATGGTATTCCAGAACTACGCTCTGTATCCTCATATGACAGTTTACGATAACATGGCTTTCGGTCTTAAGCTCCGCAAGGTTCCTTCAGACGAGATCGATAAGATGGTTAAAGAAGCTGCTAAGATCCTTGACCTTGTTCCTTATCTTGAGAGAAAGCCCAAGGCTCTCTCCGGTGGACAGAGACAGCGTGTTGCCATGGGTCGTGCGATCGTTCGTAATCCTAAGGTATTCCTTATGGACGAGCCTCTTTCAAACCTTGATGCAAAGCTTCGTGTACAGATGAGAATTGAGATCGCTAAGCTTCATCAGCGTCTCGGCACCACCATCATCTACGTTACACATGACCAGACCGAGGCTATGACACTCGGTACCAGGATCGTAGTTATGAAGGATGGTGTTATCCAGCAGGTTGATACACCTCAGAACCTTTATGACAGACCTCAGAACCTCTTCGTTGCAGGTTTCATGGGATCACCGCAGATGAACTTCCTTGATGCTGTAGTTGAGATCCAGGGAGAGACAGCATACCTTAAGGTTGCTAACAAGGCTATCCCTCTTTCACCTGAGAAGAGCAAGAAGCTCATCGATGGCGGATATGACGGAAAGACTGTTACATTCGGTATCAGACCTGAGGATGTTTATGATTCAGAGATGATGGTTGAGGCTTCTCCTACCAGCGTATTCGAATCAACAATCCGTGTATACGAGCTTCTCGGTGCAGAAGTATTCCTGTACTTCGATCTTGATGAGTTCCCTATGACTGCAAGAGTAGATCCCAGAACTCAGGCAAGACCCGGCGATGTTGTTAAGTTCGCTTTCGATACAGAGAAGATCCACGTATTCGACAAGGAAACAGAGCAGATCATCACCAACTAATCCTGATCTACAAAATATATCTTTTATCAGCCGGGAGAATATCCCGGCTGATTTTGCGTGATAGGGCAGTCAAGCGAGTGCGGCACTTGCACGAGCACACGTGTTAGAGCTGTTAAGCAAGTGGCTGCGCTTGCGCAGGCACGCATTTGACGGCCAACGCGACACCGAAGAGGCAAAGCCACGAGGTGCTTGTTGACGTAATTATTGATTAAGACAGGGATTTTAAGTATAATTAAAAATCGTGAATGAAGAAGTCAGTAAAATTGCAGTTATAGTACCGAGGTACGGCGAAAATCTCAGAGGCGCCGTGCCTGAATTTGCGTACCATCTTGTTAAGAGACTTAAGTCCTTTTATTCGATAGATGTCCTTACTTCTACGGCCTCGGATTTTGAGACCTGGGAAAACAGCATGGATGACGGAGAAACTGTGGATGACGATATCCATATCATTCGTTTCCGTACTACCCAGACCAGAGATATGGCTTCTTTTGAGAAGCTTGATGAACTCAGAAGAAATCTGGGTATCGCCGGAGGCATGCTGGATCAGAAGAGGATCTATGAGCAGGGACCGGTTGTAAGAGGTCTTATTGCTTACCTGAGAGAAAATGCAGATCGTTACGATCGTTTTTTATTTGTAACTTTCCAGTATTTTCCTACTGTTTACGGACTTCCCCATGTGGCGGAGAAGTCGATACTCATCCCTTTTGCGGATCCTGTTAAGGATGAGAAACATGTTAATTACAAGATCTACAGGGAGTTGTTTGACAGTGCGAGGGTGCTGATCTTCCGTGATGAGAATGAGAAGAAATTTGTATCGCGTGTTGTGAAGAAGAGTACCGTAGGAAAAGTGGTGGCCGGATCCGGTATCGAAGTTCCGGATTATCTTGCCGATCCTGATGAAAGGATCGATGCCATTGCGCGCTTCCGCAAGAAGTACGGTATATCCGGAGACTATATCATCTATAACGGAAGGATATGTAAGGAAACGGGATGCGATGAGATGTTCAGGATTTTCAAGGCATTTCATGAGGTTCATCCTGACAGTCCGTTGCATCTTCTCGCTATAGGAAAGCCTGATGCCGACATGGCGCTTCCGCCGGGAATCGGCGCATATTATCCGGGATTTGTATCCGAAAAAGAGAAGCTCTCGGCTATGGCCGGTGCAAAATATCAGTGGATCCCTTCAAAAGAGGACTGTGCACCGACAGGTTTTCTCAACGGACTGATACTTGGAGTGCCGGGTATCGTCAATGAGGGCGCGGGACGTACCGCCAAAGAAGCAAAGCTTAGCGAATCTGCTTATATCTATAAGACCGCCGAGGACTGCCTGACTCTGATCGAAGAGGCTGAGAAATCTGCCGGTGAAGGATATGATCTTCTGAGCGTGCGTTCAAAGATATATGCTAGAGACAACTATGGCTGGGGCTCCGTGATGAAAACGGTGAGAAATGCGATAGAGGCATAGAGGTATCGGGTGAAAAAGAGTGAAGCGCAGAAGGCGCTGGAAAATCTGAATAAATATACAGGTGCTGAGCTTAAAGTGACGGGAGTTAAGGGACAGATGCTCTCGGTGGATGGCACGATACCTGTAGAAGTGCTTGAAGCCCTGCTTGACCGGGTAAAGAATTCCGGAAGCAGGGATAATTTTTATAAAGGTATTTTATCGGGAGAATTATCCGAGAGTGAGATCCGCAGATATGCGGAAAAGTTGGGTATAGATAACGATGTCAGAAGAAGCGTGATCCTGATCGAGCAGGGATCGGCATCTCTGAGTATCGAAGTGGTAAGGCAGATCTTTTCCGATGAAGATGAAAATGACATAATGCTCATCAATGATGACACCATCGCTCTTATAAGAACCGTAACCGGTAAGAAGGAATCAGAGCAGTTACGTAATGATGCAGAGAAGATAGTCAGTACCATCAATACAGAGCTCATGGAAAAGGCGAGAGTTGCATACGGAAGATGCGCCGCTTCTCTTCCGACTCTCAGAGAGTCATATACCGAGGCCAGAACAGCCATGGAAGTGGCTGAGATCTTTTATGATGAAATGAGTGTGGCATCTTTTGCAGAGCTGGGCATTGGAAGACTCATTAGGGAACTTCCGATATCGCTTTGTGAGCTTTTTCTTGAAGAAGTATGCGGAGAGAAGAAGCGTTTTAAACTCGGTGAAGAAGAGCTGCAGATGATCAATAAGTTTTTTGAAGAGAGCCTTAATATCTCCGAGACAGCAAGAGACCTGTATCTTCACAGAAATACGCTTGTTTATCATCTTGAGAAACTTGAGAAGAAGACCGGACTTGATATAAGGAATTTTGATGATGCCCTGACGCTGAAGATCACACTTATGGTTGGGCAGTATCTGGATTATATCGAATCCCATCCCGGAAGCAGAAGAAATTAATCTACACCTCTGAGTTCGGCGGAAGGGATCTTTTCTCTGATCACGGACAGGAATTCATCCAGCTCTTTGTGAGAGAAGCTTTCAAAATGCTTATCGTCCTTGTTTAAGACGCAAAGTATATTGTCATTTTCCTGATAGGACTGAAGGAAATATGCTTTCGCGCCTGCAAGCCAGTCGGCAAGATCCTTTATCTGCTCCTTATCGTGAAGTCCTTTTACCAGAGTGGTGCGGAATTCATAATCGATACCGGAACTTCTTATGAAATCAACAGACTCTTCTATATTCTTTAAAAGATCCGGATGGCTGTCGGGGTCGAGCCCGCAGACTTTAAGATAAGCAGATTTCGATGACTTTATATCCATTGCTATCATATCGATCAGACCGTCTTTGTACAGAGACTTTAAGATCTCCGGACGGCTGCCGTTGGAATCCAGTTTAATAAGAAGGCCCATGTCCTTTATCTTTGCAAGAAATCCGGCGAGATCAGGCTGATTGGTAGGTTCACCGCCGCTGACGCAGACGCCTTCAAACATTTTGGAACGGCTTTTTATCTTGGCAAGGATACGGTCCTCGTCCATGATATCATCGAAAAAATCGGGAAGAACAAGAGATCCGTTCTGACAATAGGGGCAACGAAAATTACATCCCTGTGTAAAGACAGTGCATGCAAGGTGTCCCGGATAATCGAGAAGTGTGGTTGATTGAAATCCCGCAATACGCATAAAACAGCCTCTTTTAATTATTATGCTATCATTATAGCACAACTGAAAAAGGGAGATTTTTTACGGAGGAAGAAATGGCCGGTAGAAAGAGAGCAAGGCGTGCCGCAAGAAGAGCGGAAAAAGAGATAAATGCCATGGCTGCCGAAAAGGAACAGGAAAAACTGGATATAAAATATATGAAGCAGGCTATGAAGCAGGCTAAGAAGGCTGCGTTACTGGGCGAAGTGCCCATAGGCTGCGTGATAGTATACTACGGAGATGAGGAGGAACCGGAAGCCGGTCACGTAAAAAAAGGACGCGTGATCGGACGTGGTTACAACAGGAGAAACACGGATAAGAGTACGCTGTCCCATGCCGAGATCACTGCGATCAAAAAAGCGGGAAAGGTTCTTAAGGACTGGAGACTTGAAGAATGCACATTATATGTGACGCTGGAACCGTGCCAGATGTGCGCGGGTGCCATAGTGCAGGCGAGAGTTCCCAGAACGGTTATCGGCTGTATGAATCCCAAGGCGGGATGTGCGGGATCCATATTGAATATCCTGGAGATGGATGGCTTCAATCATAAGGTCCTTGTTACAAGAGGCGTATGCGAAGAAGAGTGCAGCCTCATGCTGAAAGAATTCTTCAAGGGATTGCGCCAAAGACTTAAGGTTGGGGATGATAAATCCCGTGATAGTTGACAATTCATCATTCTAAAGGATATACTACGAAAAGCCGTGTGGTCGGCTGGGCTTTGGCCGGTATGGCTGCCCGGTATAAGTGACGTTGATCTCCGGGTCTTGCGCAATGCGTGCCTGCGAACCGTGTCAGGGTGGGAACACAGCAGCACTAAGTGGGAATGTCGCATGTGACGTGAGGGTTCCTGGAAGGAGTTAACTGTACCGGTAACGCATATCGGTGTCACTCGCCGGCCGCATGGTTTTTTATTTTCGGAAAAAGCATGGGATTGGGAGTAATGGAATCTGAAAAACAGGGAAAAAGTATAGATCTCAGACCTATCATATATCTGTATATTTATCTGCCGGTACTTGTATTTATCATTGGATGGTTTAAGTGGTATATAGGGATACCTGTTTCTGCAGCCGTTTTGTATGCGCTGTTCTATGCGTTATACGGTTCTCCTGATAAAAAGAAGAGAATAGATTTTGAACTTAACGGGATAAATCTTTTTTCCTCCGTACTTATATTGGAAATGTTGTTTATCTGGTGTCTTTATTCGGGCCAGGGCGGATATGTGGAGCAGGCAGGTGACTGGAACAAGCACAACTCTGTGCTGAATCTCCTTACGAGCAACAGCTGGCCTGTAAGAGGAGAGTTTGAAGGTGAGAGAGGAGTGCTCACTTATTATGTGGCCGGATATATAATTCCCGCATTATCAGGCAAGATCGCCGGGGGATTTCTTACGGCACAGAAGATGACTTTTGTCTGGACTATGATCGGACTTTTTTTGATCATCCATCTGATCGCAGACGGACTTAAAGTGAAGAATCCCTGGGTCAGGGTGGCAATAGTTCCTTTATTTATATGTTTTTCTTCTTTTTCATGTCTTCTTGGCGGTGTTTACGGATATGCCGTGCCGGGAGATGTTTTTAACCCTACTCACTTCATGAGTTTCAGCATACCGGTCCAGTTTACGTCGAATATCATCAATCTGGCCTGGGTTTATCCACAGGCGCTTTCCGGATGGATCACAACACTTCTTCTTCTCAGAAATATGAAGAAAGTGGAAAACTGGGGACTTATCCTGGCTCCTGCCATACTGTATTCGGCGTTTGTATTTGTATCATTGCTCTTTACCGCTTTTGTTCTTTATACATGGACTATGGCAGATACATGGTCTAAGAATGGATTTAAAGCCGGGGCTCAGCCTATGTTAAAGAAGCTTACAGACAGGCGGATCATCCTGGCTGTAGTATTCTTACTGCCTTTGGCATTATATCTTTCCACATCGGTATTCCAGGACAAACATGGTTTTTCGGAAATGGGCTTTTCTTTTACGGATTATCAGGGGAACTACAAAGGACTTCTGATCGTGAATCTTATGTGGGGAATCTGGATGCTCATCCTTCTTAAGAAAGAGAAGGATAACATTGTTCTGTATGCGGCATCTATAGTGTTTTTTGTTCTCTCACTCGTAAAATTCGGGACATTTAACGATATATGCATGAGAGGCAGTCTTGTGCCGATGACCTTATTCGCTTTTCTTGTTATCAAAAACGTGGTCTATTCGGGAAAAGACAAATGGTACAGATGGCTTCTGATAGCCTGTCTTTTACTTACGGCATCGGGCGGAATGAGGGAACTGGTGGATCTGTATTCCGTAAGAGGTTTGAATTTTGAAAACACAGAACGCGGTGAGTCTTCTGTTGAAGGTTTTATCAATATGATGGGAGACGGATGGACCAATCTGTATAAGTATCAGTATTTTTACTGGGGTGACGGCGGATTGTCGGATACGCTCCTTAAGTAAGAGAAGCATTTTTTACGAAAGGCAAAGACAGAGATGGAAAGATTCAAAAAGGCTATAGGCCCGGGAATATCGGCTGTTTTATTTTTGGCGATGTTCATTTTTGCATATGTAACTTTTGGAAATGAATTTTCAAAGGTGATCTCATGGTATCTGGCAATGCTGTTAACGGGAGCGTTGATCTATCCTGCGGTCATGATGCTGTTCCCGGATTTTTCCGACAGAGGCTGGGTTTTCTCGAAGGTATTCGGAATACTGGCTCCGGGATATCTGATGTGGTTACTGTCATCGCTTCATATACTGAAATTTAATTTTGCGGCCAGCTGGATATGCGTGATCATAACACAGGCAGCGATATTTGCTTTTTTATATAAAAGGAGCAGAAAAAAAGGATCATCGGGGTTCATACCTGCGAAGATCCCTGTTAATGCCATTTTGTTAAGAGAGGTAATATTCTTCGCATCATTCCTGTTCTTTTGTTATTTCAGATGCTTCAGACCCGGTGCTTTCGGACAGGAGAAAATGATGGACTACGGTTTTATGCACCGTATGTTCTACACGGATTATTTTCCTCCTGAGGATTTCTGGTATGCCGGGGAGAAGATCAATTATTACTATTTCGGACAGTATATCTTCACTTTCATCACACGGATTTCCGGCAACAAGGTTGATATAGGATACAACCTCAGTATGGCAACGGCCTTTGCATTTTACATGATGCTTCCCTTTGAGCTTGCATTTGAGCTTACGGGGTGTGCAAGAAATGCAAAGAACTGGCACAAGCATGCTGCAGGATTTACCGCGGGATGCATATCCCTGTTCAGCGCAAATATGCAGTATGTGATTTACGGCAAGATAGCTCCCGTGATATGGGACATTCTCCAGATAGAAGGAGAGAAGCCGTCATACTGGTATTCCAATGCATCACGATATATCGGTGAATTCCCCGAGGTCGAGGATAAGACCGCGATTGAATTCGGCGCTTATTCAATGGTGACGGGAGATCTCCATGCGCATGTTGTAAATCAGCTTTTTGTAATGACATTTCTGGGATTGCTTCTCGCGTACATGATAACAAGGAGCAAGGAAGGTCCGGATGATAAAAAGAATATATGGAAGATAAGCCTCCTGGAGCCGAGGATAATCATATGTGCGCTGCTTATGGGAATCTTCAGCATGTGTAATTCGTGGGATGTTGCGATCTATTATGTTGTGGCCGGAGCCCTGCTTCTGGCAGTCAATATAGTAAGATGCAGAAAACCGCTGGAGACGGCAGGAGTGACTGCGGCGCAGGGAATCCTCTTTATCGCGGCTATGTTTCTCTTATCCCTGCCTTTTATGCTGCAGTTTAAGCCCATGGCCAGCGGGATAGCGAGAGTATCCAGGAGATCACTTTTTTATCAGCTTGTGGTTTTGTGGGGACTGCCTTTTGGTATGTTTACGGCATTCTTTGTTAATCTGTTCAAGGGAAAGAAGGGACTGAAATTTAAAGGCTTTATGGAGTCTCTTTCCGTTGATGAGATGTATTTCATGCTGACAGGACTGTGTGCTTTCGGCCTGGTACTGATACCTGAGTTTATTTATCTTAAGGATATTTACGCAGGTGCATATGAGCGTTTCAACACGATGTTTAAGCTGACATACCAGACCAACAGTATGCTGGCGGTATTCTTCGGATATATCCTTATTAGATTTATCTTCAGACCTGAGATGCAGGGACAGAGAAAATGGGGGATCATATGCTTCATCCTTCAGCTTGTATCCTGCACATATTTCTTTAATTATGCAAAAGCGTGGTATGGAGATTATACAAAATACTCGGAAAGAGAATCTCTTACGGCCGATCACTTTGTTGAAAGGGAAGCTCCTGCGGACATGGAGGCTATAAGGTGGATAGAGAGCAGCATCGCCCCGGGGGCTGTGGTGCTTGAATCTCAGGGAAGCGGATATTCACTTGATGACAGAGTGTCCGTATTTGCCGCAACAAGGACGGTCATCGGATGGCATACTCATGAGTGGCTGTGGCATGACAGCCTTGACGCAGTGAGGGACAGAGAGGCGGATGTTAAGAAGATTTATACTTCGGACAACGTCAACGAGGTAAAAATGCTTCTGGATAAATATGATGTGGAATACATATTTGTGGGCAGCAGGGAGTATGAGTGGTACAGAGAGGAAGGCATGGATACCGACTTCCTGTGTTCACTGGGACACGTTGTTTTTACTGTTGAAGATGACTTATATAACGAAACGGTATATGTGATAGATGTGGATTAAAGGGCGGTCGAAGGACTGTTGGATGAAAAATTATACAAAAATAGCTTATGTAAACGTCACGAAATAAACAAAAAAATGCACCAATTGTAAAAGGAAAACGTTTACATTTTATAAAAGTATAGTAAAATAAAATCAAATATTCACATTCTTTGTTTTCTATATAAATACGCTAAATAGGAAAATACGATTAATCATATTTTTGCAGCACCCCCCTGTGGTTGCTGCGCGTCGGAGGAAGAAATGAAAAAAAAGCATTCATTAATGAAGAAGATCATTGCAGGATCTTTCGCTGCGGTTTTGACAGCGGGAATGGTGATCGCTGCGCCCAAGAGTAAAGTGGCAGCGGACGGAACGGTTTTCGGTGATGATTATTCACTGAATACGATTCTTACCAAGTATGATTTCTTTGTAGAAGGAGATCTGACCGGTACAGGACATACCGTTGGCGGATTTGTAGTAGGCGGTAAGCTGAATATCGGCCAGGGAGTCGGAAGTGCATCCGTAGCTCCATCCTATGCAGGCACGATAGAAGGAATGCACGGTGAGGCTAACAGAGAAGAGCTTCTCACTAATCAGAAAGCTAATTTTGATCTTTATGTTAGTGACTCTTCATATGATGAGCATAAAGAAGAAATGGGCCACTGGGCAGGCACTCATAATGTTACTTCTGATTTTCAGCCCGGTAAGTTTATAAATGCAAGTGCAGCGTGGAGTGCGGTGAGAAGTGAATCTGCGGCTCTTGCGAAGTCAGGGGATACTTCAAATGTTAAGAGAGACGGAAACGCTCTTACCATAGATCTTTCGGATTATTATTCAGCTACTATCGATGGCAAGCCTTCAGATTTTAGCAGTATCAAACTTGAGGGTGTTCAGCCTACAGATTTTAAAAAGAATAAGTACGTGATAAGTTTCCTTGGAAATGACTGTAGTACTGATTTCTTAAATATCTTCATCGGAAATACACCTCTTGGTAATTCGGCACAGAGCTGCCTTCTTCCCGGTGAGAACAGAGAAGCAAATGATAACGGATTTTATCTCATCTGGAACTTCCCTAATGCAACAAGCGGTAATTTGAACTTCCACTTAGGACATATCGTAGCACCGAATGCAGATGTGGTACTTACCGGTGGTTCATCCGACGGTGGCGTCGTTGCAAAGTCTGTTGTTACAAACAACCAGAATCACTTCTGGTCGGCGTACAAAATAGAGAAGGCTCCGGATATGTCTGAAAATGCAAAGGCTACCGAGGCTGCCGGAAGGAAAGCAAGTGAGGAAGCTAAGGCCAGCGAGTCGGCGTTAGCGAGCGAAGAAGCAAAGGCAAGCGAAGAAGCATTGGCAAGTGAGGCTGCAAAGGCGAGCGAAGCCACTAAAGCCAGCGAAGCGGCTTTGGCAAGCGAGTCAGCAAAAGCAAGCGAAGCGGTAAAAGCGAGCGAAGCCGCATTGGCAAGTGAAGTAGCAAAGGCAAGTGAGTCCGCAAAGGCAAGCGAAGAAGCAAAGGCTAATGAGGACGCAAAAGCCAGCGAAGCCGCAAAAGCGAGCGAAGCCGCTTTGGCAAGCGAAGAAGCAAAGGCAAGTGAGTCCGCAAAGGCAAGCGAAGAAGCAAAGGCCAGTGAGGACGCAAAAGCAAGTGAATCAGTAAAAGCCAGCGAAGCCGCTAAAGCCAGCGAAGCAGCAAAAGCGAGCGAAGCCGCTTTAGCAAGCGAAGCTGCAAAGGCAAGTGAGTCCGCAAAGGCTAGCGAAGAAGCAAAGGCTAGTGAGGACGCAAAAGCAAGTGAATCAGTAAAAGCGAGCGAAGCCGCAAAAGCGAGCGAAGCCGCTAAAGCCAGCGAAGCTGCAAAGGCAAGTGAAGTAGCTAAAGCCAGCGAAGCGGCAAAAGCGAGCGAAGCCGCAAGAGCAAGTGAGTCCGCAAAGGCCAGCGAAGAAGCAAAGGCCAGTGAGGACGCAAAAGCAAGTGAATCAGTAAAAGCCAGCGAAGCGGCAAAAGCGAGCGAAGCCGCTTTAGCAAGCGAAGCTGCAAAGGCAAGTGAGTCCGCAAAGGCAAGCGAAGAAGCAAAGGCTAGCGAGACCGCAAAAGCAAGTGAGTCAGCAAGAGCTACAGAGACTGCAAGAGCAAGTGAAGACGCAGCAGCAAGTGAAGCAGCAAGGGCAACAGAGTCCGCAAGAGCAAGTGAAGATGCAAGAGCAAGCGAGTCCGCAAAGGCGAGCGAGACTGCAAGAGCAAGTGAAGAAGTTTCGGTAAGAGCCAGCGAGGAAGCAAAAGCAAGCGAGTCTGCAAAGGCTACAGAATCCGCAAGAGCAAGTGAGGATGCAGCAGCCAGCGAAGCGGTAAGAGCAACAGAGTCCGCAAGAGCAAGTGAAGATGCAAGAGCAAGCGAGTCCGCAAAGGCAAGTGAGGATGCAAAGGCAAGCGAGTCCGCAAAGGCAAGTGAAGATGCAAAAGCCAGCGAGGTAACACAGCCCAGCGAGGTAACACAGCCCAGCGAGACAACACAGCCCAGCGAGGTAACACAGCCCAGCGAGACAACACAGCCCAGTGAGGCAACACAGCCCAGCGAGACAACACAGCCCAGCGAGACAACACAGCCCAGCGAAGCAACACAGCCCAGTGAGGCAACACAGCCCACTGAGACGGCACAGCCTTCAGAACAGACACAGGCAGAAGTACCTACGCCTACACCTGAAGCATCCGAGCCTAATACAGTAGTTGTATCAGTACCTACACCTACACCGACACCTCAGCCGGATCAGAGTACTGTATCGGATAATAATAATGCAGTTCAGCCTACACCGCCTCCCGCACCTGTTCAGTCAACAAAGGTTGGCGGCAAGGTTAAAGTAAGCAGCTCCGGCAGCTCGAGCAGTTCAAGCGATAGTAACAGCTCAAGCAATACGACGTATCAGTGGGAGCGCTCATCTGATGGTGGTAATACCTGGAGTGATATAGACGGAGCTAATGACAGCACATATGTTACAAGCGACGATGACCAGGATTCATTAGTAAGAGCTAAGCTTACAGACGGCGATCTGGTATCCTTCTCAGATTCTGTATGGGTTGATGCCAAGGATAAGAAGAGAGGCACAGATACAGATTCTGACAGATCCGATGATGTACCTAAGACAGGAACCGATGAAACTCCTGCAGCGATATTCATTATCGTAGGACTTGCAGCAGCAGGCGGCCTGATCTACACAGGTAAGAAGAGGAATAATTACAGATAAATGATCCAACACGGAATCCCCTCCTGCAGAGACGCGGGAGGGGATTTTTCTTGATCACTTTATAAGTTATTTAGGTTATAATTACACGTATGAAAACTAAGATTCTTATTACAGCCGGCGGTACAGGATCGGCATGGCAGATTGCCGAAACGATAAAAAAATATTATCCTGACTGTTTTGAACTATTCATTACAGATACAAATGATAAATGCATGGTGGCATCGGCTTCACTTGCAGATCATTTTTATACGGTTCCTCCGGTAAAAAGCAGAGGTTATGCCTCGTATATGTATGAATTGCTTGAAAAAAACGGGATAGATATGATAATTCCGTTGATACCGTGGGAACAGAAATTCTTTGCACCGGATAACAAGAAATTTGCGGCTCTGGGAATCACATCAACAGCTCCTTTGATCCGTACGGAAGAACTGCTTAACGATAAGAACAGCCTCTACAGATTCTGCACATCCAACAAGATCCCAACAGTGAGTATTATAGATATAAAGGACGTCAGCAAAGGAAAGACTTATTTCGTTAAGAGCAGCTGTGGTTTTGGATCTATGGGAGCAGGAAGGATCTCCGGTGCGGATATCCTTAAGATGGACAGGAAAGAGGCCGGGGCACTGGTGATCCAGGAAGACTGTACCGGCAAGGGAGGACGAAAGGGTGCTCCTGAAGAGGTGACCGCCGAGTGTTTCTATGATGGGAAAAAATGCCACGTGGCTGTAAGAGAAAGGCTGGAAGCTAAAAGCGGGGTTTGTACCAAAGCCCGCTTCAGGACAGAACCCGAGATAGAGGAGACTATAAGACGTGTATGTGAGCTGGTTGAAATGCCGAGGGTATTTAATATCCAGTTCATACGTAAAGGAAAAAAATGGCTGGTAATGGATGTCAATTTAAGGCTTGCTGCGGGAACCGGACTTTCGGCGGCAGCAGGATTTGATGTGGTAAGAGCATTGCTGGCATCATTGGCCGGGAAAAAGATTAATGAGAAATGGTTGCATATCGATCCGACGGTTGAAACGGTTCTCAGAGTTTACAGAGAGGTTACTATCAAAAAGTGATCATGACGAGGGATGAATTACTTCAAAAGAATATTTATCTGATAGATCTGGACGGTACAGTTATCGATTCCGGAAAGAGACATGCTGATGTTATGTCAGGTATCCTTGATTCCGGAAATCCCGAATATGCTGACGGAAAACCGCGTACAGACTTTAACGCCGATGAATATCTGGCATATAAATCGGACGGTCACAGCGGGAAGGAGTATCTGAAAGAGATTATGGGACTTACGCCGAGCTCGGCGGATGATATTCAAAGAGCCTGGACGGAGCAGATAGAATTCTCGGCATATCTGAATAAAGACAGATTATACGAGGATACGATTTTTTTTCTGAACAATATTTATGAAAGCGCGGGAGTCGTATTCCTGACGGCGAGAAGGAATGTGGACGGATTAAAGGGCGAACTCCGTCGCTTATGCCTGGATGCATATGCTGACTATACGATAGTTGCCGATCCTTTTGATGCCGTAGCACAGAAGGAAAAAGCTTATATTGCTTTGAAAAAGATGTACCCGGATGCTTCCTTTACCATAGTGGGAGATACGGAGAATGAGTATGAGATGGCGCTTAAGAATAAGATAGAATGCAGGCTGTTGAACCGGGGATTCAGAAGCAGAAAGTTTTGGAACGACAGAAAAGTCAGATCATATGATGACCTGATAGCTGTTTATAAGAGTTTAAAGATAAAAAGATGAAGTGCGAAGGCTGTGTGAATGCAGGCGCACCGGATTATGGAGGTAGAAAGATGAAATACGATCTGCTTATTGTAGGAGCAGGACTTTACGGAGCAGTCATTGCATATGAAGCCGTAAAGAAAGGGAAAAAAGTTCTTGTCATTGAGAGAAGAGATCATATTGCCGGAAATATGTATACGGAGAATATCGAAGGGATCAATGTACATATTTACGGACCCCATATTTTCCATACATCCGATAAAAAGATCTGGGATTATGTAGGACAGTTTGCGGAGTTCAATCGTTATACCAATACTCCTGTGGCTCGCTATAAGGATGAGATCTATAACATGCCGTTTAACATGAACACCTTCAGCAGAATGTGGAATGTTAAAACACCTGCGGAGGCAAAGGCGAAGATCGCGGAGCAGATAAAAGAGGCAGGTATCACGGAGCCGAAGAATCTTGAAGAACAGGCAATCTCCCTTGTGGGTAAGGATATTTACGAAAAGCTCGTAAAAGGATATACACAGAAGCAGTGGGGGAGAAAGTGTACTGAGCTTCCCGCATTTATCATAAAGCGTCTGCCTGTGCGTTTTACGTACGATAACAATTATTTCAATGACCTCTATCAGGGTATCCCCATCGGTGGATTTACACAGATCGCAGAGAAGATGCTTCAGGGAGCGGAAGTTCGTCTGAACACGGATTATTTTTCTGACAGGGAGACATTCGATAACTGTGCTGAAAAGACAGTATTTACCGGTATGATAGATGAATTCTTCGGATACTCCGAAGGAGAACTTGAATACAGAAGTCTCCGTTTTGAAAGGGAGATCCTTGATACGGATAATTATCAGGGCAATGCCATTGTAAATTACACGGAATACGAGATACCTTATACACGTGTGATAGAGCATAAACATTTTGAATTCGGATGCAGAGGGGAGAATGTTAACCCTAAGACGGTGATCACACATGAGTACCCTGCTACATGGAAGAGGGGAGATGAACCCTACTATCCGATGAATGATGAGAAGAACAATTCTCTATATGAGAGATATGTGAAGCTTGCAAGCGAGAAGAGACCCGATGTTTTCTTTGGGGGAAGACTCGGAAAGTATAAATATCTCGATATGGACAAAGTTATAGCTGTAGCCCTGGAAGACGCTCAAAAAATTTTGGAGTGAGAGTGGTAACATGGTATAATATTCCTTTCAAGGATTAAATTATATGAATAACCTTACGATTGGAAACAGGATCATTGGACCGGATCGTCCGTCTTATCTGATCGCCGAAATGAGCGGCAATCATGCGGGCGATTTTTCACGTGCGGTGGAGATCATCCACGCCGCGAAAGAAGCCGGTGCAGATTGTGTCAAGATACAGACTTATACGCCGGATACCATAACCCTGAATTGCCACAATGATTATTTCACACTGGGGAAAGGCACATGGGAAAAAGAGAATCTCTATGACCTGTACGGCAAGGCATATACGCCCTGGGAATGGCAGCCGAAGCTTAAGGAAGAGGCTGATAAGGTCGGGATAGATTTCTTCTCTACTCCCTTTGATCTGACATCTGTGGAATTCCTGGAGCAGATGAATGTAGGATTTTATAAGATCGCATCTTTCGAACTGGTAGATATTCCGCTTATAAAAGCAGTTGCCCGCACCGGCAAGCCCATCATCATGTCAGTGGGAATGGGAAGCCCGGAAGAGATTAAAGAGGCTGTTGATACGGTAAAGGGTGAGGGGAACGATCAGCTTGCGATACTTAAGTGCTGCAGTGTTTACCCCGCTATATCCGATGATATGAATCTGAGGACTATACCGGATATGATGAAACGATTTGACGTACCGGTGGGACTGTCCGATCATTCAATGGGGCATGTGGCTGCTCTTGCGGCGGTATCGATAGGTGCCTGCATCGTTGAAAAACATTTTTGTCTTTCAAGGGAGATAGAGAATCCGGATTCTTCTTTTTCCATGGAGCCTGCGGAATTTACCGCAATGGTTAAGGATATAAGAGAGGCAGAGAAAGCTCTTGGACGGGTAAGCTATGAACTTACGGAATCCGAACAGGAAAGCAGGAAAGTAAGAAAATCCATCTTTGTGTCAGCGGATATAAAGAAAGGCGATATATTCACAAATGATAATATCCGTGTTGTAAGGCCGGCATACGGAATGCATCCCAGATATTTCGAAGATATAATGGGGAAGAGGGCTGCGATAGATATTGCCTTCGGTACACCGTTATCCGAGGAAATGATAGAGGATTTCACGTGACGGGAGAAAAAGATTGGAGCTTTTTATAAGGACAGAAGCAAATGAGACTACGGCATCGGGGCATATGACCAGATGCCTTTCTGTTGCAGAGGCTGCTCGAAAAATGGGGACGGTGCCTGTCTTTATCGTTGCTGAAGAAGGATCGGCGGTAATGCCGCGGGAGAAGGGTTTTGAGACTGTCGTTCTGAACAGAGTGTTTGATGATTTCGATAATGAGATACCCGTAATGGAGGATCTGATATCGAAAAGAAAGATAAAGACACTGCTTATAGACAGCTACTGGGTTTCAAAGAAATATGTGTCTGCAATGACAACCCTTACCCGTACCGCATATTTTGACGATCTTCATGATGGGATCTGGGATGTAAATACTCTTATAAACTATTCGGTGAATGCCAAAAAGTATCCTTATGAAAAAGAATATAAGGATGCAAAGCTTCTGTTGGGATGTGATTATATGCCGCTTCGCAGCGAGTATAATGCGAACCTGCCGGCAAAGATCATAAACAAAGATGTGAAGAAAGTCCTTGTGGTAAGCGGCGGCTCGGACGAACAGCACCTGCTTTACGGATTTACAAAGCGATTAAAAGATCATGAAGGATTGGAAGGAATTACATTTACCGTAATAACCGGAAGATTCAATAATGATCATGATGCTATAGAAGGATTGGCAAAAGAGCATTTCGAATGCGGTAAGCTTCCGCAGATCAGGGCGTACAGGAATCTTCCTTCGCTTAAAGAGGCATTGCTTGATACGGATATATGCATCAGTGCAGGCGGAACAACATTGTATGAGCTGGCAGTAACCGGTACACCGGGAATATGCTGCATGATAGCCGATAATCAGAGAGATAATGTTGAAGGTTTTGCTTCACAGGGATTGCTTGAATATGCCGGAGATGTGCGAGATGAAGGCTTTTATGATGAGCTTTATGACAAGCTTGGATCTCTCATTGATGACTTATTCCGCAGAGAGAAGATGTCGGCGGATTTAAGAAGGGTTGTTGACGGAAAAGGCGCAGCACGCATAGCAGCTGCGATCACGGATAATAAACTATGAGATTGTCGATAATAGTTCCTGTTTACAACATGGAGGCAGATGACAAATTAAAGCATTGTCTGAATTCTCTTTTAGATCAAAGCGTGGATGATATAGAGATAATTGCTGTTGATGATGCATCCACGGATGGATCTGCCGCCATACTTAAAGAATACGAGGAAAAATACGCAACAGGGCAGGGAAAAGTATTTCATGCTGTTTATTGTGCCGAAAATCACCGTCAGGGCGGAGCAAGGAACAGAGGCATGAAGGAAGCCCGCGGTGAATGGATAGGTTTCATGGACAGTGATGATTATGCGGCACCGGACATGTTCGAAAAGCTTTTGAAAAAGGCAGATGAAACCGGCGCAGATGTTGTAGGCTGTGACTATACTATAGTCGATCATCATACTTTTACTCCGCAGAATAATGTGGCGAACAATAAGCCAGAGCAGACGGGAATACTTAATGAAGAACAGCATAAGAGCCTTATTTTAAGGACAGGAAGCGTTGTAACAAAGATATACAAAAGAAGTCTTCTGGAGGAGAACGGGCTGGTCTTTCCTGAAGGGATCTTCTACGAAGATAATTGTGCGGCGCCCTTGTGGTCCATGTATTTTAATCATTTTGAATATGTTCCGGAACCGTTATATTTTTATCTGACGGTGTCCGGATCCACAACACATTATGTGACATGGGAGAAATGTAAGGACAGAGTAAAAGCGGGGCTGATATTCCTTGAAGAATGCAAAAGCCGCGGGCTTATGGATAAATACAGGGATGAGATAGAATTCAGGTTCAGTGAGCTGTCTTATGTGACAACGCTTTTCTCATATATGTACAGCGGAAAGAAGAGAAGCTTGAAGAATACGGGAGAGCTGCGCTCGATGATCAGAGAAAATGTTCCCGGATTCAGAGATAACAGATACTATGCTGAATTCATAAAAGAAGAGGACAGGAAGCTCATAGATCTACATATGAAGGATAATTTCGGATTCTTTGTATGGTATGTGCTGCTGTTTGGTTACAGAAAGATAGTTAATAAGGTGCGTGGAAAGTAATATGGGTATTTTTTTAAGAAAAGCACTTGAGACAGACTGCAGGTTATATTTCAACTGGGCTAATGACAGTGCGGTACGTGCGGCTTCTTTTTCGCAGGATGCCATAGAATGGGATGACCATGTAGACTGGTTTAATAAGAAGCTTAAAGATGAAGATGCGGAACTTTTTGTCTGTATGGATTTTTTAAGACCTCTCGGACAGGTTCGTGTGGAGAGAGACGAAGAAGACCCGGTAAAAGCCTATGTGAGTTACAGCATCGATGGGGCTCTCCGTGGAAGAGGCATAGGGAAGAAGATGCTGCTTCTTGCGGAAAAAGAGATCGGGGCAGCAGATAACGGTATAGGAAAGTTAGTTGCAAAAGTTAAACCTGAGAATAAAGCGTCTGCAAAGGTTTTTGAATCACTTGGTTATGAGATCGTAAAAAATGATGATCAAAGCTGCATCACTTACGAGAAGTGGATCGGATCCGGAAGCGGCGTTGAGATAAAAAGTGATAAGAAGTCCAGAGAAGCGGGGCTTGAACTCCTTCGTATCCTGGCCATGATGATGGTGATAACTCTTCACTATCTCGATAAAGGCGGATTGCTTGCGGACTGGAGGGAAGGCGTATCCGGCAAGGGGATGTCTTTCTGGATACTTGAAGCTATGTGCTTATGCTGCGTGAATGTTTATGTCATGATCAGCGGATATTTTTATGCGGAATCACGTTTTTCGGTAAAGAAAGCTGTGATGATGTGGTTTCGCATATTATTCTACAGCCTGGGAATAGCAGTGATAGTTTATTCGACGGCATATTTTAGCGGAATGGTGGAATTCTCCGGAAAGTGGTTCAACCTTCATAATGTGCTGTTCTACGCATTACCTGTCGTTAACGGGCATTACTGGTTTGCGACCTCATTCCTGTTGCTGTATCTGATGTCACCCTTTTTGGCTGCGGCAATCAATAAGACCGATAAGTTCACTCACGGTGCTGCAGTCATCGGCCTGCTTACTTTGTGCTGTGCGGCAAAATCGGTGATA
>Ga0256407_10002301_pt1 | contig 36932 bp, 27 predicted proteins | sample RumenRJG_04DNA_FD_193489 | JGI IMG/M metagenome (GOLD analysis project Ga0256407, IMG submission 193489) | Bovine rumen microbial communities from Lethbridge, Alberta, Canada - RJG_04 | ecosystem: Host-associated > Mammals > Digestive system > Stomach > Rumen | place: Canada: Alberta...
CAAGCAAAAGGCCTACGACATTCTCCGCATGACAAACGCCCACTCTCTTGCAGACAAAAGGGTTTGCGATCTTTCGGGCGGCGAGATACAGAGGGTTATGCTTTCACTTGCAATAACCCCAGTACCTGACATTCTTCTTTTGGACGAACCTGTTAGCGGAGTCGACAGAACCGGACTCAAGGACTTCTACGATTTGGTTTCTTCGCTAAGGCGGGACTATGACATTACGATTCTTCTAATAACGCATGACCTTGACCTTGTGGCAAAGTATGCAGACAGGATTGTCTTTATAAATAACAGCAGCGCGGTTTCCGGCACTGTAAAAGAGATTTATTCCAGCAAGGAATTTATCCAGGTGTTCGGCAGGTTCGACTTGCAAGAGGAAATATAAATGGAAAGCATTTATTCTTTAATGAACCTAATTCTCCCCTTTGAATGGGCATCTACAGATTTTATGAAAAATGCCCTGCTAGCAATCATAGTTGTCTGCCCCCTCTTTGGAACCCTAGGAACAGCCGTTGTTTCCAACAAGATGTCTTTCTTTTCCGATGCAATAGGACATTCATCCCTTACCGGAATAGCGCTTGGAGTAATTCTTGGAATCCGTGAGCCAACCGTAGCAATGGTTGGATTTTCCCTCATCCTTGGTTTTACAATCATAAGCGTAAAGCTAAAGGGCAAGGCTTCAGCGGACACAATAATAGGAGTCTTTTCTTCCGCCTCAGTGGCACTAGGTATAGTCCTCTTAAGCTCAAGCGGAAACTTTGGAAAGTACCAGCGCTACCTTGTAGGCGACATACTAAGCATACGCCCCGGAGAAATAGCGCTTCTTTTGCTTGCAACCCTGGCGCTCCTTTTGGTATGGATTTTTTTCTACAACAAAATGCTAATCACAAACCTGCACCTTACCTTTGCAAAGAGCCGCGGAATCCGAACCTTCTGGATTGAACAAATATTCGCCCTTGTTACGGCTGCAACGGTAACGCTAAGCATAAGGTGGACAGGGCTTCTTGTAATAAACAGCCTGCTTATTCTTCCAGCGGCGGCAAGTCGTCTTATAAGCAGGACGAGCAGGCAATACCTTTGCTCATCAATCGTCATTTCCTTTGCAAGCGGAATACTGGGACTGATTCTTTCCTACTACATAGGAAGCGCATCAGGAGCCACAATCGTTATTGTAAACACAGTCATATTTGCACTCTGCTTTTTGGCAAGCACAATAAAGAGGCACTTCTAGAATGAAAATAAAAGCTGTCATTTTTGATTTGGACGGAACGCTACTGGACACCCTTCTGGATTTGGCGGAAAGCTGCAATACCGCACTCCGCACATTCGGCTACCCCGAGCGCACTGTTGACGAAGTTAGGAACTTTGTAGGCAACGGACTTGGAATGCTAGCCGCGAGGGCCCTTCCCGGCGGCAAAAGCAACCCGCAATACGAAGAAGTTCTTTCATGCCTAAGGGAAAGCTATGCCCACAATTGGAACAATAAGACAAAACCTTACCCCGGCATACCAGAGCTTTTAAAAAAGCTAAATGCGGAAGGAATAAAATGCGGAATCGTCTCAAACAAGCCGGACGCACAGGTAAAGGAACTGACAAAACTTTTTTTTAGCGACACAATCCAAGAGGCAATAGGCGAAAACGAAAAGGAAGGAATAAGAAGAAAACCCTTTCCAGATTCAGTTTTTACCGTAATGGAAAAGCTTGGCGTTTCAAAAGAAGAAACCCTTTATGCAGGAGACAGTGACGTGGACATTCAGACCGCTGCAAACGCATGCATTCCCTGCATAAGCGTAACATGGGGATTCAGACCAAAAAGCTTCCTTATTCAAAACGGAGCAAAAATCCTTGCGGACACGGCAGAAGATTTTCTTAAGATAATATTTTCAACAAGAGTTGGACAGGGGGAAAAATGAAGGGCAAAACAGTAGAAGACATTTTAAGGGAACACGTGGCAGACAACAAATGCGTATTTGTTTTCCCAACACAGACGGCCTGCGAACTTTGGGCAGACAAAGCCATTTCCATAGGAAGTACAAAGGCAGTGGCAACGCAACGGTTCATAGCATGGGATGAATTCAAAAGCACTTCCGTAAGAGGCGTTACCCAGGACAAGAGTGCAATTCCTGCAACCCTGCGAAAGATTTTTGTGCACATGCTAATAGAAAGGAATGCAAAGGAGCTTTTCTTTTCCAACCTGATTCCCACCGAATACGCAGACTCAGCTTCAAATTTTGCCGCATGGATTTCTTCCCTTTTGCCAAGCCTTGCCCAGTGGAAAAAGCGGTCAGAAAAATCAACTCTTGAAGAAGACGAAGAAGACAAAGACCTGGACAAGCTCTACAGCCTTTACAAAGAATTCCTTGACCAAAGAAAACTTTTTGAACCAGCCTGGGAAATGCCTCCACTAAGGGACGACGGAAACAAATACTTCATCTTCTTTCCTGAAATACTCATGGACTGGAGCGAATACAAAGAAATCCTTGAGTCCGGAAGCAACATAGAAATAATCGAGGTTCCCAAAATAGAAGAGGAAGAAAAACCAATTTGCCACTTCTTTGCAAACTCGCGCGAGGAACTAAGGAACATGGCAATCTACCTGCGTAAAATTCACCAAGAAAAAAACATTCCATGGAACAAGATTGCAATCTCTGTCCCGGACATGGAAACATATGAGCCATACATAGAGAGAGAACTTTCCCTTTACATGATTCCAAGTGTGCTAAGGAACGGAAAACCACTTACACAAAGCGGAGCTGGAAATTTCTTCCTACAGGCAGCGGAATGTGCGCAAAGCAACTTTAGCTTTGAATCCCTAAAAACCCTGCTTCTGAACAACGAGCTTCCCTGGAAAGAAAAAGACCTTAACGAGCAGCTGATTGTATTCGGCCAGGAAAACAACTGCCTCTGCTCGTATGAATACAAGGGCAAAAAAACCGACGTTTGGGAAGAAGCATTCAAGATGTCGGGCAAGGAAGAAAGGCTTTTCAATTTTTACAAAAAGCTAAAGCAAGACCTTACAAACCTTTCAAATGCCACATCATTTAAAAACATACGCACCCAATACTTTATCCTAAGAAACGACTTCTTTGACATGAGCGTCTGCCCCGTCTTTTCAGATTTTATCATGAGCCGCTGCATCTCGGAGCTTTCATCACTGATTGACCTGGAAGAGGAATACCCCGACTGCACGGTAAGCGCCCCCTATTCATTCTTTACGGACTATATCAAGGACAAAATGTATGTAGAGCAGACACAGGAACTAGGCGTCCAGATTTTACCCTACAGACTTTCCGCCGCAGCACCGTTTGAAGTCCAACTGGTAATAGACGCAAGCCAAAGCTCACTTGGAATTACCTACAAGCAGCTGGGCTTCTTGAACGACGTAAAAAGACAGGCCCTTGGCTTTAAGGAAGACCCAAATGTCTCGGACCTTTTTATAACCCTCTACCACCTTTGCTCAGGCCAAGAATCATATTTTTCCGCCGCATCAAAAACATTCAGCGGTTACGGAATAAGCCACGCATTCTTTAAGGAAGCAAACCACATTCCGTCAGAAAAAAATTACACCCCGCCAGACATAGCTGAAGATAGCGACTTTTACACTGCGGAAAAAAACTGGATGCTGCAAAAAGAAAATTCCAACTTCCCGCCGCAAATCACTTCCGTAGAAAAAGAAGGCTTTTGCTCATGGGAAGAAAACCAATGCGAAGAAGAGTCAGAAAAAGAGGCAACCCTTCCCCAGGGAATTTCAAGCGAAAGGCTAAAAGAAATCTTCCAATCAAAATACTGCAAGCAGGGTCCCCTTCAAATTTCAGCAACAATGCTAAGAAAATTCTATGAATGTCCGCGAAGCTTTTTGTTTGACAGTGTCATGTCCCTCAAAGAAAAGAACAACGAAGCAGAACTGATGGACTACTTTGCAATGGGAGACCTCTACCACAAAATCCTTGAACTCTTCTGCAAGGCACTCGCAAAAAATGACCTGCCGCTAACAGCCCCGGATGGAATGCTAAACGATGAATACAAGGCAATTCTTGACGAAAGCATAAAAGATGCAATAGAAGGCTTTAAGGCAAGCCCCTTAGCCAAGCAGCTCATGCTAACCACAAAGGATGCCTTAACCCAAGTAATGACTTCTACCGTAAGCTCATTCTGCAAAAGCTTTGAAGGATGCAAAGTAGTGGAATCTGAAGCAAAGTATTCCTACACAAACAAAGACCCCCAATATATTTGCACCGGAAAAATAGACTGCCTTTTAAAAAACGAAGACCAGGCGGAATTCATACTGGTGGATTTTAAAAGTTCGGACAATTCAATTCCCAAAGAAACTTTTTATTTTTCAGAAGACGTCCAGGTTCCAGACTTCCAGATGCCGGTTTACCTGAACCTTCTTTCCAAGTCGGAAAATCCAAAGAATGTAGAAAACTGCGTATTCTTTAGCATCAAGGACTACAAGGTACGAGGAGTAACGGGAAGCCTTTTCTGCAAGGAAGAAATAGACTTTCTGCCAACCATGGAAAAAGTGGATTCCCTCATCAACGACTTTTGTGGGCGCATAAAGAACCTGGACTTTAGCATAAAAGATTTTGACATTGAAGCCGAAACTTGCAGGTCTTGCGCATACAAGTCAGTTTGCCGCAGAACATTTACAGTAGCAGGAGCAGAATAACATGGCAAGAGAATTAGACATTTCGCAGAAAAAAGCCGTCGGGGCAGAATTAAATTCTGTAGTAAGCGCAGGTGCAGGCTCCGGAAAAACAAGCGTCCTCTCCGCAAGGTTTGCCCACCTGGTATTGGAAAAGCACTACAATGTAGACGAAATTTTAACGCTCACATTCACAAAAAAAGCGACAGTCGAAATGTATTCGCGCATCTATTCAACGCTAAAGGAAAAGTCCCCGCAAAGCACTGCCGACTTTTACAAGGCAAACATAAAAACTCTGGACAGCTACTGTGCATACGTTGCAAAACTAGGCTCCCGCTTTTACGGAATTGCACCAGACTTTACGGAAGACAAAGATGCCATCTACAAAAAAGCAGAAGACCTTGCCCTGCCCTTCATTCTAAAGCACCGCGACAACTTTGCAATAAAGGCTTTGGTTCAGACAAAAAATTTTGCAGAAATTGCAAGCGGACTTTTTGTTAAGCCCATACTGGAAAATTCAACCGTTGCAGAACCAATAGATTTTGACAAGGCAATAGAAAGGCAAAAAGATGAAATCTGCTCAGCTTGGAAATCCACAGGAAAAAGACTCTTGCAAACCGTATACGACACAACATCCGCCCTGCAAAACTATCCGGGAAACATTACCGCTTCCATGCAAAAAGTTTTGGATGTTGCAAATAGCCTGGACTTGCAGGAAATACCACAAATATCAGCCCAAGACTTTGAAGAAGCAAATGTGGAAGCATGCAAAAATTTCATTGCATCCGCACAACCACTTGCAGATGTTGACCTTCCGCGCGGAAAATCATCTCCAGAATTGAACGAGATAAAAGACTTGCTTAGGGGTGTAAGGCAAGCAGTTGCAGACCTCTACCCCCTTGCAAACTATGTAGCCGGAGGAAAAATAATCGGGGCAACAATCCCCCTGCTAAAAGAATTCCAGGAAGCAATAAACAGGATAAAGCGCACACAGGGAATACTAACATTCAAAGACATTGCTTCCCTTGCAACATGCATCCTCCGCGACCACCCGGAAATCCGCCTTGCAGAAAAGAAAAAGTACAAGGCAATAATGATAGACGAATTCCAAGACAACAACTCCCTGCAAAGAGACCTGCTCTTTATGCTTGCAGAAAAAACTGAACGCAAAGAAAAGGGAGTGCCTTCCGTAGAAGAACTGGAAAAAGACAAGCTCTTTTTTGTAGGAGACGAAAAGCAGAGCATCTACCGCTTTAGGGATGCAGACGTAACAGTTTTCCGCGGACTTTCAAAAGACTTTAGCCAAGGAAACATGGAGCTAAAGACAAACTACCGCTCACACCCGGCACTGATTACAGCCTTCAACACAATATTCGGAGGTGAACCTTATTCTGCAGATGGCGCAAGTAGCAGCGCAAGTAGCAGCGCAAGTAGCGGCGCAAGAAGCGGAACAGAAGCCCAGCAGCAATTTCCATCCGTCTTTTACACCACAAGCTTTCCCCAAGAAAAAGTTCCCGATTACGAAGCAGTCTACCGCAAAGTGGACATTCCCGAACACAAAAAAGAAGAAGCCGTAAACCTGGCGCCAAGAATCCATTTTGCCGTATACGCAAAAGATCAGGAAGAAGAAAAAGGAAGCCTTACCGGAGAAGAAGCAGAAGCCACATGGGTTGCAAAAAAAATCCTTGAACTTACATCGCCAGACCAAAGCGGAAAGGCAAAGTACAAGGTCTCAGACATTACGGTTCTTTTTAAGACCTATGCCCTCCAGCCCTTATACGAAAGAACCTTCCTAAACTACGGAATCCCATACAACACAGAAGTTGTAACAGGATTCTTTAACGACGGCCCTGCAAACGACATATTCTCCTTCATGAGAATCTGCGCCTACAAAACAGACTCCCTCGCATACGCACAAGTACTGCGCTCCCCATTCGTAAACCTTTCAAACAGCGAGGCAAACGCAATCATACTGCAAAGCCAAGTTCCCTTTGAAGCAGATGCAAAATCAGTCCTTTCCCAAAAGAGCCTTGAACGCTACCAAAGGGCAAAAAAATTCTACGAAGAACTTTCCGAAGCATCCCAAACGCAAAGCATAACAAAAACACTGGACGCCCTCTGGTACAAAAGCGGCTACTGCTACGAAACAATGTGGAACAGAAAGGTCAACATGTACGCAAGCTTCTACGACAGGGTATTTGAACTTGCCCGCCAGGCCGACGTTAACTCCATGAGCCTTGCATCCTTTACGGACAGCGTAAGAAGCCTTAGCGACGAAAAAGAAAAACTGGACGGCATGGACATCCCAATAGAAAAAAATCAGGGTGTAAGCATAATGACCATCCACAAAAGCAAGGGGCTTGAATTCCCCGTGGTATTCATCTGCGGTTCCCACAAAGGGGCGCAAAATTCAACAAACGCCTCCCCGGTGTACTCAAGCAAGGACTTTGGCATTTCCATAAACACACCGCCATGCAAATCCTTTGCAGACAAAGGCTCAACTTCCTCCATGAACTATTTCTACAACAAGGTAAAAGAAGAAGAAGACGCAAAGGAAGCAGCAGAACTTAGGCGCGTGGCATACGTTGCAGTAACCCGTGCAGAAAGCGAAGTCTACATAACGGCAGTTGCAAACAGGAACTATCCGTCCGACCAAGAAAAGGCAGAAAAATTCCTTGTTGGCGGAGAGGCAAACCCGTCTTCCATAATACAGATTTTTTCACCACTAATCTATTTTTACAGCGACAAAGAAAATGCCCCCTTCACCTTCCAAAACATTCCGCCTGTAGCAAAAAGCGAAATTCCAAGCGGACTGTCAAAGGGAAGCGCAAGGGGAAACACTAAAAAAGAAAAGCTTGCCTTTGCAAAAGAAGCACGGCCACTTTACGAAAAAGCAAAAGAAATTCAAAAAGAAGAAGTTGCACCACTTTACCTCTACCCCAGTCTTCTGGAAAAAGGAAGCCCGGAATCAAGCCCGGCAAGCACAAGCCGCCCACAAGCACCATCAGGCAGCGTCCCTTTCAAAGAGATAAACGAAATAGTCGAATCATCTGACGCAGAAAACAAATCGGGCTTTAGCTACGACTCATTCGGAACAATCGCCCACGCCTACATGGAAGCAAGCATAAGCGGACAAGAAGTCTCCTACCCGCAAAGGGCAATAGCAGGACTAGAAGGTAGCAAAGAAAAAATTCAGGTCATAGAAGGCATCTGCAAAAAAATGGCAGAAAGCTTCAAGGCATCGCAGGTTGGAAAAGCCGCATGTGCAAGTGAATGGAAAAAAACGGAGTTCCCCTTCAAGAGCCTGGCTGGCAAAAAAATTGTAAAGGGAACAATAGACCTTATCTTTAAAGAGCAAGACGGAAGCTACACAATCGTAGACTACAAGACAAACCAAAGCATAGAACCGGAACTCTACTATTCACAGCTGGCGTGCTACCGACAGGCCGCATCACGGATTCTTGGCGTAGAAGAAAATTCCGTCCGCTGCATCCTCTACTACCTCCGCTTTGGAGAAGCAAGGGACATAAGCGATGAATGTTCAAAGATAGACATGGAAAAATTCGCCTAGAGAACTTGTTCTAAAAGTGTCATTCCGAACCCGTTTCGGAATCTCAAAAAACAGAGTCCTGAAACCGACTCTAGAATTTTTATTTTTTAGAACGCAGTCTTTAGGACGCAGTCGGTAGGACGAAGTCTTAGGACGCAGTCGGTAGGACGAAGTCCTGATTGCTCTACCATTTTCTTCATTGGCTAACCCGACAGAAAAGGCCTATGCGTCACCGCCGTTCCGCCCTTCGGTAACCCTCATCCCGCTTTGCGGGACTAAAGGGGCTCCATGGCGGCGTAGGCTTATGAAAAATTCGCTATTCACACAAGCCCTGCAAGTTCAAGTGCAGCTTGCATGTGCTCAGGTAGCGGAACAGAAAATTCCTTTGTTCCACCGTCAAGCGGCAGACTTATCTTTGTAGCGGCAAGGCAAAGCTTCTTCATTCCAAGGCGGCGCAAGATTTTGTTCATCTTAAAATTGCCGTGCTGGTCATCCGCAACAAGAGGAGCACCAACTTTTGCAAGCTGAATGCGTATCTGGTGCATCCTTCCAGTGCCAAGCCTTATCCGTAAAAGAGAAAGTCTTACCTTCTGCCCCTCTGCTTCAAGTTCAGCAGAAGACTCAAGCGTAAAAAACAACTCTGCCGACTGCTCCTTTCCGTGCGAAAATACCACATCGCGAAGAAGGTTTTCCTTTCCCACCCTGCAAGGATTCTTACCCGCAAGAGGATGCCCCACGCAAATAGCGGTATATTCCTTTTTTACCTGCTTACTGCCAATAAGAGACGTCCATTTTGTGGCGGCAGCGGCATTTTTTGCAACAATCAGCAAACCGGAAGTTTCTTTGTCCAGCCTGTGCACCAGATGAACCGGCTGCCCAAGCTGAAGAGCAAGTTCCTTGTCTAGAGGATGAGAAATTCCTACTCCACCTTGTACCGAAACGCCATTTGGTTTGTTTACTATAATGATTTCATCATTTTGGAATACTATGGAAAAGGTAGCCATTATACCGATATATTAGTTGAGGTAAGGGAAAATGACAAGTGTAAAAAGAGTTTTTTGCTCAATATTGCTCTCTCTGGCAGCTTTAGAACTTCCGCTTGCTGCGGAGCGCATCTCCTTTAAAGGGCTGCAAGATGTCTGCGTTGACCTTCCAGAAGATTACTTAGTTTCAGGCTCAAACAAAGAGGGAACGGCCTACCAGCTTGACTACGCAACAGCACCAGTCACAGCCGTAATCCGCATTTACGAAGAAGGACGCTTTTCTTCCGCAAAAGAAGCACTGGACACGACACTTGCAAACCTCAAGGCACAGGGTCCTTCAAAAGAAGTCCAGTGGAGGAACCTTACGGGTGCCACAGGTGAATTTGGCTTTAGGTTCAACACAGTAGAAATGAAGGGAAAGGCAATGGCATCCCTAATTCCAAACGGCAAGGGCTGCATAGTCTGCATAGCATGGTGCCCCGAAAACCAAAAAGAAAAATGCGAGCCATTCATCACAAGCTTTTTGGATGCAGTATACATAGACGCAGGAAGCTACTTTGAAAGCGGCATCTGGACCCAGTCCCTCTACCCGGAAAAAGACGAATGGCAGGAAATAACGCTTACAATCGACGGAAAGACAATAAACACAAAGCTACGAAAAAGCGACAAGGAAGCAGCTGAATACGTTGTAGACAGGGAATTCCAGACAATGTGCATGTACGCAAGCAGCCAAAAATGGAAGCAGGCATGGCAGCGCTACTACCGCATGATTTACCGGGATTCCTTCCACAGGCTGCAGAAGGCTTCATTTGACATCTACAACGAGCTTGCCCCTTACTGCAAAGACGGAACTGACCTTGCACAAAAGCTTCTTACATGGACGCAAGGCTTCTCATACGAAAGGGAAAAAACTTCCAGCGACTTTGCTGCCCTGCCCGGAATGCTACTCGGAGGTGGAAGTGACTGCGACAGCCGCTCAATGCTTTTAAGCGTGCTTCTTACCGGAATGAACCAGGATGCAATACTGCTTGTAAGCCGCCAGTACAGCCACGCCCTTTGCGCAATCACGTCAGGACACCAGGGCCACAGCTTTAAGTTCAACGGAAAAGACTACCTGATGGGAGAAACAACAAAGCAGGGACTTACCTGGGGCATAATTGCCGCAAACCAGGACAAGCAGGACAATTGGGTTCCTGTAATCTTCCCCTAAAAAAGCTATCCTGCAAGCTCGCTAACAACATAAGTTCCGTTGTGGATTTTTTCCACCAGCTCGCTCTTTAGCATGGGCTTTCCAAAGAGATAGCCCTGCAGCCTCTGGCAGCCGATGGAGCGCAAAAAGTCATAGGCTTCATTTGTCTCCACCCCTTCAGAAAGCGTCTTCATGCCGATTTTTTCCGCAAGGCCCACGATGCTAGTAAGAATGGGCTGGCTCTTTTTGTTTTCAGAAAACTTGGAAAGGAAGTTCATGTCTATCTTCATCATGTCAAAGGAATAGTCCTTAAGAACATTCAGGCCGGAATAGCCGGAACCAAAGTCATCCAGCCAGAGTGAATAGCCCCTTTCGCGCAGGTTGTTCAGCATGCCGGTAAGCTTGGCATTTCCCTCGCCCAGCATGGACTCTGTAACTTCAACATGAATCAGGCCCTTGTCTATTCCGTACCTTTCCATGCAGGAATCAAGTTCATCAGCAAGGTTTAAAAGCTCAAAATCCAGCCGCGAGAAATTTATGGAGATGGGGAAAACCCTAAGCCCCTTGTCCATAGCCTCCCTCAAGTCGCGGCAGACAATTTCCAGCACAGCCATGTCCAGCTTGTGAATCAGGTGGTATTCCTCCAGTATGGAAATGAAGGCTCCTGGCTGCAAAAACCAAAGTCGGGGTCATCCCAGCGGGCAAGAGCTTCCGCACCGCAGAGCTTTCCGTCGGAAGCCCAGACGACCGGCTGGTAGAAGACCTTGATGTAGCCGTTATTAATGGCATTGTCTATGCTGTTTACGATATATTTCTTCCTATTAAATTCCTTGTGCATCATGGTGTTGTATTCAATATAGTTAACCGTGTAGTTCTTCTTGATTGACTCGCAGGCATAGCGGGCATAGTCACAGGCGCTTCCCGGGGGAGTAAACTGGTCCTTGGGCATGTAGAAGCCGGCCTTAAGAGTCATCTGGACGTCGCTCTCCCACTTGCGGATTTTTTCGTGCAGGCTGTCAAGCCTTTGCTCAAGGTCCTTTACTTCCGCAAGCACTATAAAGTGGTCATCCGAATAGCGCGCCACAAGTTCATCGGGAAATTCTTCTATAACATACTGGCCAAAAATCTTAAGGAAGGCATTTCCTGCGCTAAATCCGTACTTTTCGTTGTAGTTCTTAAAATTCCCAATGTCCATAAAGACAAAGCGCCAGTTTTCAAGAACAGCTTCGCTTTTCTGCATAAATTCCATGGCGTCATACTGAAATTTGTGAAGGTTTGGAAGGCCCGTAAGTTCATCCTGGGAAGATTTTTCGCGCACATATTTTAAAAGCGATTCAAGCTTTTCTTCCTCTTGGGCGGCACACTTTTTCTGGTAAAAGGTGTTCAGCGCACAGGCATAAAGGAAAAGCCAGGCGGTAAAGGAATTTATCTTTGTTCCGTAGTAGACCGGCCCCAGACGGCTCTGCAAATAGATGTAAATTCCAAAGGAACCAACAGAAATTAAAAGCGACTGCAGGGGTGTCCAGGCGTAAATGCAAAGCACAAAAATTTCCATGGTAAGGAAGGCAAAGACCTGGCTCGTGGGGTTAAGGCTTATGTAGGACATGTAGAGGCCAAAGCTTATGGAAATAACGCAAAACAAGTCCTTTACAAGCTTTCCAAGGACACGGCTTTTTGTCTTGCCCTTTTTGTAGAGAAATGAATAGAAAACCAAAATAACTGCTGCGGCCAAAAGAACAAGATAAGCGCAAACGTGCTTTCGGATCCAGTCAGCATCCTGGGGAACATATGCTAAAATATTCTTAAATTTAAGACGCAAAAGCATGAAGATTTCCAAACAGATAACCGTCATGCCTATAAAAAAATTCGATCTTATGTCGGATTTGAAGAGGAAATCCTTTGTATATTCTGAACTATGAGATAAACCATAAAAAAAGTCCTTAACTTTAGAAAGAAAACTTTTTTTCATCCTTCCTCCAGAAGCAAATTAAACCGCACTAAACTGACCAAGTTGAACCTGCCACGCCCTTCTATTATAACCTACTTTCTGGAAAATGCAATTTTTTCAAAATATTTTTAATTTGCCAGGCAGCCCGTCATCCTTAGCTTGACTCAGGGTCTGTGTAAGTTGCGGAGTCGTCTTTTACAGATCCCGAAACAAGTTCGGGATGACGGTGTTTTTTTGCCCGAGATGACGGCGTTTTTACCTAGGATGACTTACTATTTCTTCAGGTATTCAACAACAAGCTGGCCCATCTTCTTTGTGCCAACAAGCTTACCGGCTGCCTTTACCTGGTCGCGGGAAGAACCTGCTATGTCGCCTGTTCTCCAACCGTCTGTAAGCACGCGGTCAACAGCGTCTTCGATTGCCTTAGCTTCTGCTTCGAGGCCAAAGCTGTAGCGGAGGAGCATTGCTGCGCTAAGAATTGTTGCGAGCGGGTTTGCCAAGTCCTTGCCTGCAATGTCCGGGGCAGAACCGTGGATTGGTTCATAAAGGCCTGGGCCACCTGCGCCAAGAGATGCAGATGCAAGCATTCCGATTGAACCTGTAACCTGGGAAGCTTCGTCCGTCAAAATGTCACCGAACATGTTGCTTGTTGCAATTACGTCAAACTGGCGGGGGTTGCGCACAAGCTGCATGGCGGCATTGTCTATGTACATAAAGTCAAGGGTTACGTCCTTGTAGTCTGCGTGGACAGTCTCTGCTACCTTTCTCCAAAGGCGGCTTGAGTTAAGGATGTTTGCCTTGTCAATTACAGTAAGGTGCTTCTGCCTCTTCTGGGCAAATTCAAAGCCCATGCGGACGATTCTTTCAATTTCTTCCCATGAGTACTTCTCTGTGTCCCATGCGCTCTTTCCGTCGGGGGCTGTTCCGCGGTCGCCAAAGTAGATACCGCCTGTAAGCTCACGGATAACAAGAATGTCAAGGCCAGCGCCAACAATTTCGTCTTTGAGTGGGCATGCGTCTTTAAGCTGCTTCCACATGACTGCCGGGCGGAGGTTTGCAAATACCTTCATTCCGCCGCGAAGGCCAAGCAAAGCCTTTTCCGGGCGGATTTCAGGGGCAACGTCGTCCCACTTTGGACCACCAACGGCACCAAGCAAAACTGCATCGCTCTTAAGACAAATGTCCAACTGATCCTGTGGAAGCGGCTTACCCCACTTGTCTATGGCGGCACCACCAGCTATTACGTTGGTATAGTTAAACTTGTGGCCAAATTTTTCGGCGACAGCATTTAAAACATTAACGCCTTCTGCAACAACGTCAGGACCAATTCCGTCTCCAGGAATCAAAGCAATATTCTTTTCCATAAAAAACCTCATTTTTCCAAAGGACTTTAGTGGTACTAAAGCACCTTTAGTATTTTTTTCCTTCAAACTATAGCACTTTTCCGCCTAATAGTGAATAGGTTGCCATTAGGTTGCAGAGGGTAAGTGCAAGTCTAAACGAAACTTAGCAAGCATTAATCCAAATGCGGAAGCAATTCCATTCCCTGCTGAAAGCACGTCAATGCAGCGGAGCAGGCAGGGCAGGGATTGGAGCACCGCGCAAAGCGCGTTCCGGAGGGAGGAGCAAGGCGACGAGTGGAGGAATGGAGCGAAGCGGAAGTGCGCAAAGCCCACACACGGGGCACACCAGGCAGCAAAAAAAATGGGGCAGATGACCATGCAAGTGCCCCAAAAAAAGAAAAAAAATTTAAAAGCCCTAGAAGCAATTGCGGACTATCCAACGAACACGCAGGGTGTTTACGATGTTGCGGAGGAATTCGTCCAGAAGGACTGCAAGGAAAACACCAAGGATTCCCATGCCAAAGACCTTTACGAACAAAAGCGCCATGGAAATTACGAATATTGTTCCCGCAATCTGGGTTTTGAACATCCAGAAGGGGTCTCCGTAGCCACGGATTGAGTTTCCCGCGATGATATTGCCGCTCTTGGAAAAGAGGTTCAGGCACATAAGCAGCATGTAAAGTCCGCACGTAGATATAATCAGCTGATCCTTGGTGAATATGCTGATGATTGGGCCGGGTATAACAAGGCAGAAGACAAGCATTACCGCGGAACAGGCAAAACTGAGTAAAAGCGCATTCTTAAAAACGCCTCTGAACTTGCGCACGTCCTGGGCACCGGTTGCCTCACCTGTTAAAGTCATTGTTGCGTTGCCGATTGCACCGATTACGACGACGACAAGAAGCTCAACGCCAAAGACCATTGAATAAATTCCGGCCGCAACTTCGCTTATGGAATTCAAAATTACGACAAGGGCAAGGTTGCCGCTGTTCCATAGCAGGTCTTCCAGAGCGGTGTTTATTCCAAGCTTTACAGAGCGGGCAAAGGGGGTAAGGGGCGCCTTTATTACGGCAGATAGCCTTGGCCTTGTAAAGAGCTTCTTGCTTGAGATGAATATAATGGAAGCAATAATAACGCCTACGTATTCGGAAATTGTGGTTGCAAGGGCAGCTCCCCGTATTCCCATTGCGGGAAAGCCCAACTTGCCAAAAATCATAATCCAGTCCAGGAGCACGTTCAAAAGAGAGCGCACAAGTCCGAACCATACAAGGGGCTTTGTGTAGTTGGAAGTCTGCATGATTACCATGGTGGAAGCTTCAATTCCAATCACAAGGAAAATGGGCATAAAAAAATGCAGGTAGTCCATGCACATGGGAAGGACTGTTGCGGAAGCCCCCATCAGTGTAAAGACGAGCCTTCCAAAAAAGAGCCAGAATAAAAACAGGGCAAGGGAAAGCGCGTTGGTCCACTTTACAAGTGAAGAGGCGTAGTTTTCGCATTCGTCCATCTGCTTGGCGCCGACCTTTTGGCTGATGAGGATTGAAGAGCCTACCGTAAGTGAAAAGCAGCATGAAATAGTAGTCCATATAGCGGAATTTACGTTGCCCAGGGCGCTCATGTAGAGGGGGTCAACATGCCCCAGGAAAGCCCTGTCCGTAAGCATCTGAACCTGGTTGATGATGTTACCCAGGACAATGGGAACTGCGATTTTTAAAAGCGGATGCATATAACTGTTTTTCATATAGTTGTTTTTCATAGTTTATAGAGAGTATCTGTTTGCAATTTTATTGTCAATCAAGGGCAGCTTTAATGAAGGGAGGTACACAGGAAAACAAATTAAAGGACATTCAAAAGTAATTGTGTATCAAGCATAATCCAAATGCGGAAGCACTTCCATTCCCGGCTGAAAATGCGTCAAAAAAGCAAGGGTTGTTTACAACCCCAAGCGCAGATACAAGGTATCTGACTCGCTACGCTCGCTCCGCGCAAATGCTTTTTTGCCACCTTTTCAACCTCCATTCCAGTGCTTCCGCACATTGGTTTACTACATTGCATTTTCTGTTTGTGCCGTAAGGCGCAGTAAAAGAAAAAAGCCCGCTCCAAAAAAATAGAAAGAAAAATCTAAATCTTAAAGCCCAAAAGGCTTGCAATGGAACTTGCAAGAATTACAGCAATAAAGACTGGGGCAACAAACTTTATTACAAAGTTGTAAAGCTTTTTCATCTTAAATGAAGAAGAGCCTTCCACTTCCTCTGCAATCTTTGCAAGGCCAATCCTGCGCACAACAAGATAGAAAATCAGGAGGGCGGCCAAAGGCATCATGATTGAATTGGTAAGGAAGTCAAAGAAAGAAAGTATGTCCATTCCAAAGATTGTAACAAAGCTAAGGCTGCTGAATCCAAGAGAAGAAAGAGAGCCAAGGGCAAATACAAAAAGAGTCATTACGATGCAGGCAAAGCCTCTCTTCCACTTGAGCACGTCACACAGTGTTGAAACAGCACATTCCATAAGGGAGATTGCAGAAGTAAGGGCCGCAAAAAGAACAAGCACAAAGAAGAGGATACCAACAAGGCGGCCAGCATGCATCTGGGCAAAAACCTTTGGAATGGTAACGAACATAAGGGAAGGACCTGCGTTCAAGGCCTTGGGGTCTCCGCCAGAGAATGCAAAGACGGCAGGAATTATCATAAGGCCTGCAAGGACAGCAACAAGTGAGTCAAAACCAATAACCTGCACAGTAGTTTTTTCTATGTCAACACTCTTTTTCATGTATGAGCCGTAAGTAATCAGGATGCCCATTGCTATGGAAAGTGAATAGAACATCTGTCCAAGGGCTGCTACTACAGTCATCCAGGAGAAGTTAGAAAAGTTGGGGATAAAGAAATACTTTACACCGGCAAGAGCGCCATTCCTTGTTACGGAGAAGCATGCAACTACAAGGGCAAGTACGGCAAGAAGAGGCATCATCACTTTAGAAACCTTTTCAATACCGTTGTTTACGCCTGCAAGAATAACCGCCGACATAGCCAGAGCAAAAATTACAAAGAAGAGTTCCGTAGAAAATGGATTTCCTATAAAGGAGCCAAAAAAACCGTCCTGGGCCATAGCCTGGGTGCTACCTTTTATGTATTCAAAAAGGTATTTGCAGACCCAGCCGCCAATTACGGAATAATATGGAACAATCAGCATGGGAATTATTGCGTTAATCCATCCGCCTGTCTTAAGCAAGCCAGACTTTCCAAACTGGGAAAATGCTCCGACCGGGCTTTTTGAAGTCATACGGCCAATGGATGTTTCGCTGATAATCATTGCATAACCGAATGTTACGGCAAGAAGTACATAGACCAAGAGGAAGATTCCTCCGCCGTAGCGCGCCGCAAGATAGGGAAAGCGCCAGATGTTTCCAAGACCTACGGCAGAACCTGCAGCCGCAAGCACATAGCCCAAGTGTCCGGAAAATGTTCCTCGAGAGAGTTTCTTTTCTGTTGAATTCATAAGATTCCTCGCATAATGTTTTTAAGGTTCCATTATAAAACATATTTGCATGTTTGCAAAGAGAGAAAAATCATTTGTGTAGAAGGTAAGTGCAAATCTAAATGAAACTTAGCAAGCATTAATCTAACTGCGGAAGCACTTCCATTCCCGGCTGAAAACGCGTCAAAAAAGCCGAGCGCGGATACAAGGTATCTGACTCCCTTCGGTCGCACCGCGCAAATGCTTTTTTGCCGCGTTTTCAGCCTACATTCCAGTGCTTCCGCACATTGTTTTGCTACATTGCATTCCTTGTTTACTGCACTTACCTTCTGCAACTGCTGGACGAAGAGACAGATGATGCAGGATGCTTTTACATAAAGATTATATGCTAAGATTGAGAATTTAGATTAACACTTATTAATGACAGGGAGAAAAATCATTTGCCATTCAATACAAAATTGCTTTTTATTGTAAGGAATTCCTGGAGACGTTCCATAAGCAAAAAAAGATTTGCGCGGTCTTCAAACTCCTGGCGTGTTTGGGGAAGAGGCAGAGCTTTCATTTTTCCGCGGATTTGGGAAAGTTCTTTTAAAAGGGACTGCACGTCATTGTCCTTGTGGTATTCAAGGGAAACTTTTTCCATAAAGTCTGCAAGAAGGGGCGCTGTGTGGGGAACGGCAGAAATCTCTTTTGCGCACTTGAACATTTCCTGAAGAACCTTAGCCTGAGCTTCCCTCATTGCAAGGTAGCGGCTGTCGAAGGTGTCTTTCTTTGAAAACTGGTTGTTAAAATTTTCTTCTGCCTGTTTCTTTGCAATAAAGATGCTCTGTCCAAGGCTTTCAAAACAAGAACCGTCATAGTCCAAAAGATTGGGATCAAGAATCCTCTGCGCCATGCGGTGAAGGACAAGCTTAATTTTGTCATCAGTCTTAGACTTTAATTCTTCTATATAATCCGTTTTTTTGTGAAGGAATATGTTCACCAAAATTCCAAAAGCCACACCAATTACAAAAAGAAGCAGCTCGTTCAAAAGTTCAGAAGGTCCTGTCTTTCCCAATGATATAAAATGCGAAATTAAAACTGAATCCATAGCCATGGCAGAACCCCAGCCCCGCCATTGGCAAAGCAGAATAAAAATTGCAAGGTATATAAAAAAAACAGGAAGCGTAAAACCCAAAAGATTGAACAGAGCAAGGGAAATGGCAAGAGCTACGGCAAAGGCTAGAAAGCGGGCAAGTGCCGTCCGCAAAGTTTCTTTCTTTGTTGGCTGAACAGAAAGAATTGCAACTATTCCCGCAGACACTGCAAAGTCAAGGCCAAGAGCCTGAGCCACAAGAATCGCAAGAACCGCCGCCGCAATAATCTTTACGCTCCTAAACAAAAGCCCTTTCATTCACCCCTCCATCATTCAAAACAAAGGCTAAGCTAAACCTTCTTTTCTGCCAGGTTCACGAGCCACTTTTCTTTTTTAAGCCAGAAATGAGCAATCGCTATTTTGGGAATTTCAACAGACTTTATTATTGCGTACATCATTACAGGCCCAATGGAAGTGTAGTTTGCCATAAAGAAAATTCCCGGCACTACAATAAAGATGTTCCCTATTCCGTCAACAAGCATTCCCATCATAGTGTCGCCACCTGCACGGCTAACCGCAAACTGTCCGTTTATGTATACCCACAGCGGCATGTAGATTGCCATAACAAGAACCATACTTGAACAGATTGACTGGGAAGAGGCACTTAGCTTGGAAAATACAACAGGAACAAGAAGCGTGCATACCAAGCCCACAAGTGTAAAGAAAATGCCAAAGATTATGGCTCCGTTCAAAAGCCAAACCTTTTCTTCCCTTGCTTTTTCAAGTTCACCTGAACCAAGGTCTTTTCCTATGATTACGCCCGTAGCCGTACAGATTCCGCTAAAGGCAACAAAGAATAGGTTTGCAATCGCAAAGCTGGACGACATTCCGGAAACAACATCAGCCCCCCCCCTTTTGTTGTAGAGGGCAGTTGTTATTGTCTCTGCCAAGGCCCAGACCATTTCCGACGTCATTATCATCCTTGCCTTGCTAAAGATCTCGCGGAAAAGCCCCAGGTTCACACGGAACAAATCAAGAAACTTTATTACAAAGGGTGGTCTCTTTCTTATCATGTAAAAAACAAAGGCCAGCATTTCCACCACGCGGGCAATGACAGTTGCTATTGCAGCTCCCCTAACCTCCAGTCTGGGAAATCCAAGCGAGCCGTAAATAAGAAGCCAGTTAAAGAATGTGTTTATGAGAGTTGCAATTACAGAGATGACAAGAGGAACGCGGACTTCCCCTATCTCCCGCAAAGAAGAAGAAATCATCGTGGAGATAAGCCAGGGAATTCCCATAAAGCCCATAAGCCTCATGTACTTTACGCCTTCGTCAAGAATAAGCTCAGCCTGGGAATTTCCCCTTACCATAAAGCTCAGGACTCTTCTTGGAAAGCAGAAGCAGCATACAGAATAAACCGCAAGCACAAAGACGCTTGCCCAGAGCTTAAAGCAGAAAGTCTGCCTCATTCCGTTTTCGTCCTTAGCCCCGGAATACTGGGTCATAAAAATTCCGCCAGCCATGCAAATCGTGTTGGAAAAAACCATGAAGAGGAAGATAATCTGGCCGGTTATGTTAACGCCAGACATCTTTACATCCCCCAATCCAGAAACCATAAAGTTGTCTATAAGAGAAACCAGGTTCTGGATTAGAAGCTGGGCCATTACAGGAACAGCAATCTTGAGCGCCTTAGCGTAAAAGTCAACCGATGCAAAAGCCTGCGTTTTTTTTGAAATGAACTGCATACCTAGAATCTAGCAGAAAAAGCATTCTAGTTCAATGTGAATTTTACCGGGTAGCGGTACCGTACTGCACAAGACTTTCCGTTGGCACTTGCAGGAACACAGGATATGCCCTTCAAAGCAGCCACAGCCGCCTCTGCAAAGCCATGCCCAGGATCCTTAAGCACCTTAATCTTTCGTATTGAACCCTTTGCGTCTATAAAAAGCTCCAGGTAAACAACCGCCTCTATACCCTGCTTAAGGGCCATTGGAGGATAGACGATTCTGGAAAGAACCTGATTGCTTGGAATGACAGGAACGGAAGATATTTTGTGCTGGGGAAGGAATTCATCAGAATCATCCTTACTGCCGCTTGTATATTCAACCTGAACCTTTTCCTTTGTCTCCACAATCTTTTCAGAAGCCTTGGGCTGGTTAGAAACCTTAACCACTTCTTTCTTTACCTCTACCGGCTGGGGAGCAGGCTTTTCGTATTCCTGAACATCCACAAGCTTGAACACTTCCGCTTCCCTAAAATCAACGGTCTCAACAGCTTCCTCTTTATTCTGGAAATTGAAGACATAAATCGCCGCTACGTGAAGCAAAAGCACAAAGGTAAAAAGGAAGGGACGCGCGAAGCGAGATAAAAATGAAATCTTTTCCATGCTCATAAAAACTAACCTTCCTTCACAACAAAACTAACAACCCGGTGCTGGAGAGACTGCAGTACGCCGACTACCGAATTAACGTATTTGTAGGGAGTATCCCTGTCCGCAATTACGTGAATCCTAACATTGGGGTTTGCGGCAATTGCACTTACCACAGCCCTTTCAAGACCAACAGAATCAAGGTCCTTGCCTTCCGCAGAAATAACTCCGTTCTTTTGGATCCAAATCTCAAAGTTTGAGTCTGCCTGTGTGCGCTCCAAGGCCGTGCTTTCCGAATAGTTTATCTTTTCCTCGTAGCGCTGGTTCATCAGAGAAATCAGCATGATGAAAATAAGGAGCAGGAATCCTATGTCCGACATGGATGATGTTGTTATAGAAGGATTCCTTCTTTTCTTTTTTATGTTGACCATAGCCTACTCCATTCTGAACGAAAAATTCTCAACCTTAAGCTTTCTTATCGTAGAAATTACGTTTACCACGTTCTGATAGGGACATTCGCTGTCTATCGTAAGCAGGAAGGTAAGGTTTGGCCAAGTCTTTAGCTTTGCGTCCACCAGGCTAGAAAGCTCTGCCAGGGGAGTCTCGTTCCCTTCCATAAGGATTCTTCCGTCCGCAGTAAGCGAGCACTTTAGGATGTCTTCCGTGTTCACAACAATGGGCTTTTCTTTGGACGGCAGGTTCAGCAAAAATCCCTTGTTAACGTTGAATCCCGCAATAACGATGAAGAATATTATCAGCAGGAAGGAAAGGTCGTTGAGCGAACCAGAACTTCCCGCGTCTTCAAGATTACGCCGAGTAAGTCTTTTTATCATCTTCCGCCTCGATTGGAATCAAACCACTTTCCATGTCCATTAAGTCTGGCACAAGGTCGTTGATGGCCTTGGATGTTTCAGCAGCAAAAGTGTCCACTCTCTGGATCAGAAGGTTGTAGGCTATAAGGGCTACGATTGCTATAATAAGACCAAAAACAGTCGTAATAAGTGCCTCGTAGATTCCACCAGCAACAAGCTGTGCGTTTACGTCCGTTGCAACTGCGATTGACTGGAAAGCCCCAATCATGCCGGAAACAGTTCCCAAAAATCCTGTAAGAGGTGCAAGTGATGAAAGTGCCGTAAGATAGTTAAAGCCGTTTTCCATCCTGCGGAGACGTTCTTGTGCCTCTGCTTCTGCAGCGCGTTCCATTCTGCTTTCTCCATACTTTGCATTCTGAAGAAGAGCCAAAAGAACAGAAGCGATTGTCTGCCTTCTCTTGCAGCCCATAAGAAAGTTCTCTGCTTCTTCAATCTTGCCCTGTGAAAGATAGGCCTTTACCCTGTCGCGCAAAGGTGCAACACGGCAGTCGTGCCAAACAAGGTAAATGCAGCGTTCTATTACGATTGCGACCGTTGCAACAGAAAAAGCAAGAAGACCCCACATGAACGGTCCTCCAAGCTTGAACAATTCGATTAAACTAAAACCTTTTTCCATAACATTTCTCCTGTAACTCACCCTTACTTATATGACACCCCGGCTTAACCGAAGTGTCACTTTTTTTATTCTTTTTTTAGAACCTAAACTTTAAGCCAATAGAAGGAATGGGAACCCCAATGTTAAAGTCAGCAGACTCAGCAACATCGCTCATCTCGCCAGTATACTTGTTGAAAGACTTGTCTCCCTTTGGCGTATAAAGATTTACGAACACGTCCTGCAGTGCAAAGTAGAATTCCCATGAAGCCTTGTCGTTGTGTGTCTTCCACTGGTAGGAAAGCCTCAAGTCTACCGGGCAGGAAATGCTGTTCCTTAAAGTGTCGCTGTAGACAGAGCTTCTTGTATAGCGCTGGACTACAGTTCCGTCATCCATGGTTGCGGCATAGCAGGTTACATCACCGTTCTTGTCTTTTGGTGCGCCAGTGGCAAGGGTTCCCTTTACGGTAAAGGTCCAGCCATTTCCAAAGTGCCAGTTTGAAACAAGGTTTACCGTGTGGAAGCGGTGGTATTCAGGGAAGTACCATTCGTCCAGAGGATCACCGTAGATTGACTCCGGTGCATACACTCCGTCTTTTACATTTGCCGGGTTCTTAAAGCGGGAATAAATGAATGAATATGAAAGGTATCCGTCCCACTTGTCGCCAGCCTTCTTTTCTATCATTGTGTCAACTCCAAAGACATGCCCCTTTCCGTCAGACTTTGCAACCATGTCTATGTCCTGGTAGTTGCTGCTTGCATCCGTTGCGGCATAGGCATAAATCCTAGAAAGGTAGTAGCGGTAATATGATTCAAGCTTAAAGTTCCAGCCGCCTGCAAAATCAATATCTGTTCCAAGCACGGAGAAAATTGCCCTGTTTGTGTGCATGTCAAAATTCTCAACACCCATGTCTTTGGAAAGAATCATTGTCTCGCGCGGTATGGAAACAAAGAGGCCAGAACCTGCCGTAAACGAAACCTTTTCCAAACTGCCAAGGTCACGCCAAGGGGTAAATGTTACCGTAGCACGCGGGCAAATGTCCGGAATAAAATTCACCCTAAAGTCATCTTCTTTGTTCCAGAAGGAAATGAATTCTCCGCGTACGCCAAGCTCTGCCTGTACAGGATCATTGTCGCCGCCAAATTCCCAGGTAAGGAATGCCGCATTGTCCAGAATACAGTTTCCCTTGCTTACGTCTTCATAATTTATATGCCTAAAGAGCCAGTTTCCGTTTATGTCCAAGTCTGTCCAGCCGTTCTGCTTTTCGGTAGTCTTTGCGGTAGAAAAAGTTTCTTCTATACCTGCACAAATATGGTTGCGCTCGTTAAGCTCTATCTCTGATTCAAGCCTTCCGGAAACAAGATGATTCTCTATCTTTTCATTCATGTTTGTCCTAAGGTTTGCAATCTCGTAGCTGCCACCAGCTGTAACGCCGGGGAATGCTGAACCGTACCTAGAAACAAAGTCGTCATTGTATTTCATGCTTCCGTTTTCAGTAACATCTGCTTCCATGTTTTCAAACATACCGTTGTAGCAAAGGTTTCCGCGGAAAAGCAACTTGTCCGTAGCAAGGTATTTTACGTTCACTCCACCCAAAGCCTGGTAGATGTCATAGTCCATTATTGCATGGGTAGTAAGTCCATCCTCTTCTTCCGTCTGGTCAATCTCAAGACCGTCGCTTCCAAAGAATCCTATAATAGAAAAGGAAAGCTCCGGTGTTGGATGCAGGTCTGTCTTAAGGAAAAAGTCGCGGATGTAGGGAGCACGCTCAATGTAATCAAGGCTGTCCACCCCCGCCTTTTTGAATCCCCAAACAACAGGATCAAGAAAGCTAATGTGTGCGCCAACAAGCATTCCTCCCAGGTCCTTTCCAAAAGGAATCTGGGCAAAGGCATCTGCACATGTTGTTGAAATGCCAGCGTCCACATGGAAGTTTTCGTAGTCAGGCTTTACAGTGCTTGCCTCAAGAAGACCAGCACTTGCACGTCCGTAGCGAGAAGAAAACACTCCGTTTGAAAGCTTGATTGAATCAACCATAGACGGGTTAAAGATGGAAACTCCGCCACCCCAGTGCCAGGGATAGATTGTATACATTCCGTCCAAAAGACAGGCCGCTTCCCTTGGGGCACCACCGCGGATCGAAGGTTCCGTACCCCAGGCACCGCTAAATGAAACGCCGGGCAAAGTCCTAACAGAAGCCATGCAGTCTTCCACAAGGCCAATGTTTGCAGTAGTGTGCATCTGTTCTTTTGTGATAACTTTTGCAACGCCAACTTTTTCCTCTGTCTTCTCCGGAACTGAGCGCTTTACAACAAGCTCTTTTCCTTCAATTACATCAGAAAGGCTCATTGTAATTACGATGCGCTCATCACCCTTTGAAAACTGCTTAAGAACATCCTTGTAACCGGGTAAGCTTACCCTTAGTGTACCAGATGAAATTGAATCAGGAAGAGAAAGAAGGGCATTTCCATTCTCGTCCGCAAAAGTCACATTCTTGCGATTCTGCTCCAAAGTGATTTTTGCACCCTCAAGCGGGAAATCAAGGTCTTTGTCGATTACAGAAATTTTTAGATCGGCACCAAAGAGTACCGCAGGAAATAATGCAAGAATTACAGTTAATACTTTTCTCATTTTACAACCTCGTTATCTATTAGACACACGAGGCTAAAAAATATGTTACTTTTTTTTCTTCTCTGGAGCAAGCTTTTTTTTTAACTGCCCCTTCGGGGAGGTCCCTTATTACGGGCTTTCCGGGGCTTACCCTCCCGGCCGGTGCTCCGCACGCCTACGGCCCCCTCCAATCCCGGCTAGAGTTTAGGCGGCGGACTTTCTGCACCCCCCTTCAATCATTTTCTAATTGAATGAATACCTTACGCCCGCTTCAAATTCAGGGTAGAATTTATACTCACCGCTTCCAAGCTTGATGTTTGTTTCAAGACGGTCAAAGGCATCCCTGAATTTTTTTCCGCAGTAGGAAATGTTTGCAGCTCCAAAGACCTGCAAGTGCTTTATGGGAGTGCAGCCAACGGACAAACGCAGCGACGGGTAGAACTTGCCCTCAATGTCATAGTGTACCCCGTCCTCATCTTCATCATCAGAAGAAATATCATCAGAGTCTTTTTTGTAGGCAACAAAATTTCCAATTCCTTCTATGTCAAAGTTAAAGATTCCGTAGCTAAGCCTTGAGCCCAAACCGCACAGCAGTATTCCACAGGATTCATCATCGCCACGGGGCTTAAAGAAATCCTTTGCATAGCCCTCTATGCCCAAAACGGTATAGAGATGCTTGTTGCCGGAATTAAGTGCAAAGCGGAGGTTGTTGTTGGAAGTATAGGACACGCCAACTTCAAGAACACCGTTCTTTGAAAGGTTAAGAAGACCAAGCTGAATTCCTTCCGCCTCTTTTGCAACATTCACAAGACCTATCTGAACTCCGTCTTTTTCCACCTTGCCCGCATAGTTAAAGATTCCCGCAATCTGAGCACCGTGGGTCTCACCTGCAAGGTTCCCAATTCCTGCCGCCTGAAGCCCCTTCATGGTTTTGGAAGAGTTAAAGATGCCTGCCCCCTGTACGCCAACAAGATCTTCGCTCCTGTTAAAAATGCCAGACGCCTGCCCACCCTTAACTTCCTTTGCCTCGTTAAAGATGCCGGAATACTGCATGCCCTTTACTTCGCCCGAGCGGTTAAAAATGCCCGCATACTGAAGGCCGCACAAGTCTTTGGAAGTATTGTAAATTCCAGCCGCCTGAACTCCGCGGACAAATTCTGCCTCGTTTATAAAAATAGAGAACATTGCACCGTCCGCCTCGTAAACACTGGAACGCACAAGCCCAAGAGAAAGCGTTGAATAGACCTTCTTGTTAAAGTGATGGGAAATCTCATTGTTAACAAGCGAAAGTTCTACAGGAGTGTAAACACCGCCATCCCTAAGTGTATATGGAAAGTGCACGTCCTTTGCTTCAACAGAGTCCACAGAAGATTCATTCTGGGAAAGCTCCTCCCCATTTTCTCCGCGAAGCCTGTTAAAGGAAGAAGCCACCGGTGAAAGCGAATTGGAAGAAAGCTCATAGACTTTGCCAGGCCTAAGATTGAACGAGCCCTGCATAGTCACGTTCTTTGCAATAAGGGTTGCCGAATACTCGCCTTTTTCCAGCGCAAGATAAACAGGCTTTTTTTCGCTCTTGTTTATTTCGGAAACAAGCTTGCCGTTTTTGTCGCGGATAATAATCCTTCCGCTCAAATCAGAAGCAAGCATTACAATGCTGTCCGAATTGGAAATGTCAGAAAGAACCAAATCTCCAGAGCCAACAAGCGTAATGTTGTAGTTTGGATGCTGGGGTCCCGCAGAAGAATTCTCCGTCTTGGAAAGAGTCTCGTTAAAAGCATAGGAATAAAGCTCGTTAAGCGTAACCTTCTTGTCTCCAGAACTGTCCGCCGCACCGCGAAGCCCCGTAAGCATTGCGTTTGTAAAAAATGAAGAGCCAATCTCATCAGACTCCTGGGAAGATTCCTGGGAAGAGCTGGAAGAAAGATAGGCGTGCCCCTTAACCACGGAAGAGTCATCCAAAAGGAAGGGCTTTTGCCTCTGACCGCCCTTGGTCCTGATAAAGTTTCCTGAATAGCAGGAGTCAAGGATTACAACATGCACGTCGCTTGGAACATTGCTGATTGCAGCCTTGAGCTTTGAATACCCGTAAGTTGACTTTCCCAAAAGCAGGGCATTTTCATCCGAATGTCCAGAATAATAGAAAAGAAATTCCGACCGCTTGGACTTTTCCTTGTTTGAGCGAATCTTTTCGGAAATAGCCTGCATGGCATTGTCAAGATCATCCTTTGCAGGGTCAAGGAGAAGTATGGCGTTGGAAGAAGGTATGCCGCCAATCTCGGACATTGTCTTCTGGAAAGAAATGGCATCGCTTCCTGCATACAAAAGGCGCTGGTTGTTCTTGCCGCCCGAATTGGAGCCTATAAAAACAGCGTAGCGTTCAACCCCGGAAGAGCCGGACTTGTTCTGGGCAAAAATCGCGAGAGGCGCAAAAGCTATCATTACAAAAAAGAATATTTTTTTCATTTTTAAGCACTCCCTAGGAGTTTTTTTTAAGACTCCCCAATCATACACTATTTTTTATTCAATATAAAGACGGATGAATCACAGTCTTTTGGCAGGTAGGAGCCTTTCTTAAGAAAATCTATGCTGAACTTTCTGCTGCTGATTTTATCCATCTTTGAAAGGTCAAAGGCATTTTTAGAAGCTACAAAGACAAAGCACTCGTAGTCAGGTGCATCGTCAAGTGCATAGGAGAAAGAAAGAGGCACTTCTTCGCCGGTCTTTTCCAGCTTGGCCGCTTCCCATGAATTTTCCGGAAAGTGCCTTGTAACATTGCCGTTGCCGTCCACGCTAAAGATTACGCCAAAATTGTAGGCGCCAGGCGTGTATGTAATCTGGATAAGGTCGTTTTCCTTGGCAAGATCCCCGTCTTCCATAACAAGTGCCTTACCCCCTTTCTGCTTGTAAAGCCTTATCTGGTGGTGGGAAGTTCCCTTAACACCAATGTAGGGTGAATTAGCATCCCCGCTTTCCACAAGGCTTTCCGCAGGGCTTACAGGGCGGTTTGAAGCCGCATTAAAGTTTCTTATAATAAGCGGAGTTGCCAGTGCAAAAAGAAGCACAGCCGCAGCCGAATACCTAAAGGCAATCGAATAGTGCTTTTTTCCAGGCGCAGCAGTTCCCGCAGCATTTCCAGAAGAAAGCTTCCTGTTCTTTTCCGCAAAAGACTTCTTTATTATAGCCTCCTCCATTGCATCTTGAGGATAGGCAGCAAGAATCTCTTCGTCCGACTTCCGCAAATCAGCAAGAGCCAACTGAAGTTCTTCCTTTCCGTATTTATCGTAATAGTCATTTTCAGCTTTTTCGCCAAGAAGAATCTCTTCTAACAACAACTGTGGAATCATACGCGCTCCTTTTATTAGGCACTAGCCTTGTTCATAATTTTCAACGAATACTTTTTAAGCTCGGAAATCCTCTTCCTCACTCCCGAAACCGACATACCAATCTGTTCAGCCGTCTCTTCCAAGGTAAGGCCGTCAACAAAATGAAGACTTGCAATCAGCGAATCCTTCTTGTCGCGTCCAGCAAAAATGTTTTCAAGAATCATGCCCGCCTCAATCTTCTCGCGCTCCTGCTCCGAAAAATCATCCGCAATAGTCTCGCAGATAAGCTCAAAGTCCGGGCCGCTCCTCAGTTTGTCTGACCTGATTTTGTTAAGGCAAACCCTTGTTGCCGTAACATAAAAAAGGCTGGCGCACACTTCTTTGATTTTGCACTTGCTGTCCATGATGCGAAGAAACACGTCCTGCATGGCATCCAAGGCCTTTTCCTCATCCTTAAGAATCGCACGGCAGCGTCTCAAGACCATGGGGGCATATTTCTTGTACAACTCGCCAAAATCTTGGTTTGTCAAAGTTTTCATCTTAGTTAATTAACTCCGTCGTAATATTAGACACCCTTGCTAACAAAAAGTGCTACTTTTTTCTATATAAATTTCTGTCTTCCTCTTTTGGACGGCAGGTCCTTTTAAACTGTGCATGGAACGACCTTCCGGGCAAACCTCCATGCAATTTTAACAAAACTGCAAACAAATAGCACCATGGATGGTGCGTCAGATTTTTGCAGAAAGAACTGGCTTTCGCCTCCATTGCCTGGCGGCAACCCGCTTGCGCGGGTCCCTACAATCGGGCGTAGGCTTTTTCTTGTTTTCCCTTAAACAAAAGGCCTATTTAAAGACGTACTTTCGTATTTCGCAGTTTTCTATGGATGTGGAAACAAAGTCCTCATTGCTTTCAGAAAAGAAATATGAGTGGAACATCCGCACAACCCCTCCGTGACTCACAAGCAGGAAGGTCTTATTTTCTTTTAGGGAACGCTCCTTTAGCTCATCAATCAGGTTGTAGATTCTCTGTCCAAGGCGCAGCATTGACTCTCCCCCGTTGTAGTCACAGGCAAACTGCTTTTTTACCTCGTGAAAAACTCCGGGATGCTTTGTCCATTCATGCCCCTCGTACTCGCCAAAGTTCTGTTCTATAAGGCGCGGCTCCATCGTTAGCGGAAGCTTGTTCTCCTCTGCAATGATGCGGGCTGTATCCGCTGCCCTGCTAAGAGGCGAATAAAGTATTTCGTCAACATGGATTTTCTCTTCCTTCAATTTGAGTGCAAGTGCATGGGCCTGTTCAATTCCCTGCTGCGTAAGAGGAGTATCTGTTACCCCCTGGACTTTTTTCTCCACATTCCACTGCGACTGTCCGTGGCGCGTAATATAGATGTAATTGCTCATAGCAGGAATATATCACAAAAGCAAAACAAAAGTACAGGCTACTTACTCAATGCCATTAACATAACGAACTGTCATGCCGAACTTGATTCGGCATCTCTCGTCAATATCTCAAATTGAAACGCTTTTCTGCCTAGCTTCACCCAACATATTCCGACACAATGCTCAGAACCGGATTCAGATAGTTTGAACCAAAAAGATTCAAGTGGTTCAGAAGCTGGTAAAGGTTGTACAAGTCCCGCCTCTCTTCATAACCGCCCTCAAGTGGATTTGATTCCCGGTAGCTGTCATAAAAAGCTGTGGGGAATCCGCCAAACAGTTCCGTCATTGCAAGGTCTGCCTCCGCATGCCCTATGTAAACAGCAGGATCTATAAGCATGGCCTTACCGTTAGGGCCGCACATTACGTTTCCGCTCCACAAATCCCCGTGCAAAAGGCTGGGCTTTTTGGGTTCAACCAAAAATTCATCCAGATGGTCAAGAAGCTTTGTTATTTTTGTCCTGTCTTCCGTAGAAAAATATGAATCCGCCGCCTTAAACTGGGGGACAAGCCTTGAGTCGCGGAAAAAAGAAATCCAGCTGTTGCTCCTTGTGTTCAGCTGTGGACGCGCACCAATAAAATTATCCACAAAAAAGCCAAACTTGTCGTCCGACCCCATAATCTCTTTTGTGTCCGCCTTGTGAAGAGATGCAAGATCCCGGGCAAAAATTTCCCAATAATCAGGATGTGGCTTTGCACTCCTTATGAATTTCAAAAGCAGAAAACTGTAGCCCACATCCTCACCGTCATCCGTCCCTGTGCAGAGAATTTCCGGAGTCTTTATAGCGCCAGTTGCCTCTATTGCAGAAAGCCCCACCGCCTCCGCAGAAAAAAAATCAGCGTTGGCCTTTGAGTTTGCCTTCATAAAAATGTGGTCGCCAGTATTAAGCGTAAGCCCATAAGCCTTGTTAATGTCGCCGCCAGAAAGCCTGTCCGTTTTGGCAATGGCCACAGAATTCCCAAAAAGAGAAACCAAAGCCTCCGCAAGAGAACTATAATGCCGTGGAAGAGATATTTTCATACCCCCATCTTAGCAGGATTTTGCATAAAGGTCGAGAGCGGAAAAAGTTAGAATTTGGACGCCCCCCTATATGCTCTACCATTCATTAATCGGCTAATTCGACAAGCATACGGGGGCAAGCCCCCTTTCGTGTTACCGCCCTTCCGGGGTTCCGCGGGTCCCTTCCCGCTCCATTGCTTCGCAACCCGCCTAAGGCGGGCCCCTACACGGCGGCGTAGGTTGGTTTTAACAAATTCGACAAACAGCAAATCAAAAATAAAAAGAAATGGATTTATTTTTTAAATCCGGAAATAACTTTGTACTTTATGTTTTGATTATTGTAACTTACTATTTCCAAAACAGCCCCCTTGAATCTTATTACATTATCTTGGGACATATCGTATGTTGCGTCTATGGTGAATGCCGGACGTGCCGTTCCATCTGCAAATTCACGGTATGTGAATTTTATTATCTTACCCTCCGAACCTGTATATATCAATTGCTGTTCAAAATAATAATCATTCACATCAGCAACGACAGTCGTTTTGGAATAATCATCCTTACTTAACAAAGGAAGCGTATTGGTGTTGTAGTAGACATCTCCAGCTGAAGTTTCCAACAGTTGTGCATAGATTGTTCCTGTAACACCAGGCATAGGATTGCCATATTGATAAACACGTACAGTCTGATTTTCGTGATTGATTCTTTTTGATGCAGTGCCAACAAATTTATATGTTCCTTTATTAAAAAATGCAGTCCAACCAAGTTTTCCATAATCATCTTTTAATACTAGCGCATCAGATGTAGAAGCCGTTCCTTCCTTTAACAAAGAATCACCTATGTAGGAAACAGCCTCGGTATTCAATTCAGGAACTATCCAGTGCCGAGTCTCACCTTTAGCTGAGTTGATTTTTAGCTGTGAAACACAGGAACACAATAAGAATGTAAAACATAAACTAAGTGACAAAGCGATTTTTTTCATAAAATCCTCCAACAGTTGTATTAGACTTTCGCAAACTCTATTATAGCGTATACTTTTTTTTTGTATAGTCTTTATTATATCAGGGAATTCATTCTCACCCGACCCCCTCCCCTTACTACACGCCCCCTATTACGCACTAGAACAAAAGCGTTTTTTTTGCTATAGTATTGCGGAAAAAAATGCGCGACTGTTACAAAATCCTAGGCGTCCCCCACACCGCAAGCGCTGCGGAAATAAGGCGGGCCTACAGGCAAAAGGCAAAGATACTTCACCCGGACCTTTCGCACTCAGACAGCGAAGCTTTCCGCCAACTTGTGGAAGCATACGAAACACTGTCAGACGCAAAGGCGCGCTCACTGTTCGACGAAAAATACAAGTGGAGCAAGAACGGCCCCCACTTTAGGACAAGCGGCGGAACCTTTGACTACCGCTCATGGCTTCTGGAACAGGCAGACGACGAATGTTACGCAAAACTAATATTCTTTGACCTTATCCATTCGCGCGAAGACGATGCCGTTGCAGAATTCAAGAAGATGAACATGGAGCGCCCAACATTCAAGCTGCAGCACTGGTTCACAAAGGAAGATTTCATGGACTACGGCTTCATCCTTGCAGAAGAGCTTGTAATGCGGCAGGAATACTACGACGCGGTAATCCTGCTTGAACAGATTATGAAGATGGAGTTCAAGTACAACTACTTCAAGTTCTTCTTTGAAGAAGTACAGTCGCTTGCAAGGCACGTACTGCGCAACAACATCGAACAGAACGTAAGTGACGAACTAGCCATAGACGCTTGGGAAAGGGCGCTGGACCTTAGGCTTGGCAAGAACGACGACGCCTTTTTTCTTAACAAGATGGCGGATGCCTACGAAAACATTGGCGACAAAAAAACAGCCGCCATCTGCCGGGAAGAAGCCATAGCGGTTTTGCAGCAGGCAGGCTAAGCACAGGGGCATGCTGCCAGATGCAAGATGCAGACTTAAAAAAGGAACAAATTAAGGAAGTATATATATGATTAGGCTAAAGAATGATTCACAAATTGAAGGCATCAGGAAAAGCTGCCACGAACTGGCAGACTTGTTCAACGAAATTATTCCCCGCGTAAAGCCCGGAGTAAGTACAAAGGAAATTGACGACTGGTGCGTGGAATTCGTACGCAAGCACGGCGGAACACCTGCATGGTATTCGGAAGGATTCCCCGGCTGCGCATGCATAAGCGTAAACAACCACGTAATCCACGGAATCCCGTCAAAAAAAACAATCATAAGGGACGGAGACCTTGTCTCGCTGGACATAGGCATAAACCTTAACGGCTACATCTCCGACAGCTGCCACACGGTTCAGGTTGGAAACGTAAAGCCCGCCCACAGAAAGCTTGTAAGGGTAACAAGGGAAGCCCTGCTGGAAGGAATAGCCGCATGCCACACCGGCAACAGGATAAGCGACATCTCAAAGGCAGTCTACCACGTTGCCTACGAGCAGAACGGATACGGAGTCGTATATGACTACTGCGGTCACGGAGTAGGCCTTGACGTGCACGAAGACCCCAGCATCCCCAACTGCCCAAGCCACGAACGCAACCCCCGCATACAGGCAGGCATGGTGCTTGCAATAGAACCAATGATTAACGAGGGCACTGCAGACGTAATCACAGGCGACGAAGAAAGCGAATGGACGGTAATCACCGCGGACGGAAGTTGGAGCTGCCACGAAGAGCACACTGTAGCAGTCTTCCCAGACCACACGGAAATCCTGACCGACCTTGACTACGCAGGAAATTCCTGCCTAAAGGGAACTAGCTTTTAGCAAGAGAAATCGCATTCAGGTGATTTCTTTAATACGGAGCGTAGGCCTTGTGCTAACCCGCTTTCCAGGGTTCCGCGCTAACCGCGCTCCATTGCCTAACGGCAACGGCTACGCCGCCCTTACAATCGGGGCTAGGCTTTATTTCAAGAAAGATAAGTCCGCTTTGCAAAGGGCGGGCTAAAAAAGAGCATATATTTTAGGAGAAACAGATGGCCAAAATTCAGATGAAGAATGCCATTGCCGAACTTGACGGCGATGAGATGACGCGTATTTTATGGAAGCTCATAAAGGACAAGCTCCTTCTTCCATACATCGACCTAAAGACTGAATACTTCGACCTCAGCATCACAGAGCGCGACAAAACAGACGACAAGGTAACATACGAAGCAGCCGCCGCAATCAAGAGGCTGGGTGTAGGCGTAAAGTGCGCCACAATCACAAGCAACCAGGCCCGCGTGGAAGAATACAAGCTTACCCACCTTACCCCCTCCCCCAACGGAATCCTCCGCGGAGAGCTTGACGGAACAGTATTCCGCACTCCAATATTCGTAAACAACATCAAGGGAACCGTCAGCTGCTGGAAAAAGCCAATCACCTTGGGACGCCACGCATACGGCGACGTATACAAGAACTGCGAAATAAAGACACCCGGAGCCGGAAAGGCAGAGCTGGTCTTTACAGGAGCAGACGGAAAGGAAATCCGCAAGACCATCATGGAAATGAAGGGACCTGGAATCATCCAGGGAATCCACAACCTTGACGCCTCAATCGAAAACTTTGCCCGCTGCTGCTTCAACTATGCCCTTGACCAGAAAATCAGCGTGTGGTTCGGCGCAAAGGACACAATCTCAAAAACCTACGACGGAAACTTCAAGGCAATCATGCAGAAAGTTTTCGACCAAGAATACAAGGACAAGTTCGAAAAGGCAGGCCTTGAATACTTCTACACCCTCATCGACGATGCTGTTGCCCGCGTCGTAAAGAGCGAAGGCGGCTTCCTCTGGGCATGCAAGAACTACGACGGCGACGTAATGAGCGACATGATTGCATCTGCATGCGGAAGCCTTGCAATGATGACGTCCGTCCTTGTCTGCCCCGGCGGAGAATTCGAATACGAAGCAAGCCACGGAACCGTCCAGAAGCACTACTACCGCTACCTCAAGGGCGAAAAGACTTCCACAAACCCTGTGGCAACAATCTTTGCCTGGACGGGTGCACTTGCCAAGCGCGCAGAACTTGACGGCACACCTGAACTTGCAGACTTTGCCCACAAGCTGGAAAAAGCTACCCTCGGCACAATCGAAGACGGAATCATGACAGGCGACCTTGCCAAGCTTGCATCCCCAGCCCCAAAGAAAATCGTAAACAGCTGGGAATACATAGACGAGATTGCCTCCCGCCTTTAACGTGCATAGAAAGGCAAGTGCATATTTTCAATAATTGTAATGAAAAAATATGCCAAGAAAGCACTGGAATGGAGGCAGAAAACGTGGCAAAAAAGCATTTGCGCGGAGCGAGCGAAGCGAGTCAGATACCTTGTATCCGCGTTCGGCTTTTTTGACGCGTTTTCTGCCGGGAATGGAAGTGCTTTCGTGTTAGCATTTGCATTTCCCAACTTTAATTAAGATTTGAACTTGCTTTTCTCCCACAAAAACACTACAATAAAATTGCTTATTATAAGTGCCGGACAAAAAGATTTACGCCCGACGTACAATCTATTTTTACAGGAGATTAAAAAATGGCAAAACAATTGGACTGGGCTTCACTTCCCTTTGGCTACATGGAGACCAACAAATCTTTTGTTGCAAACTACAAGAACGGAGCATGGGATTCAGGAACCCTTACAACGGACCACTCCATCACCATCTCTGAATGTGCAGGTGTCCTCCAGTACGCACAGACTTGTTTTGAAGGGCTCAAGGCCTACACAACCAAGGACGGAAAAATCGTATGCTTCCGCCCGGACCTGAACGCTTCCCGTATGGCAGACTCATGCCGCCGCCTTGAAATGCCGGTATTCCCGGAAGACCGCTTTGTCCAGGCTGTCATTGACACTGTAAAAGCAAACATTGAATACGTTCCTCCTTACGGCAGTGGAGCAACACTCTACATCCGCCCATACATGTTTGGTTCAAGCGCCGTTATTGGCGTAAAGCCGGCAGACGAATACCAGTTCCGCATTCTTGTTACACCGGTAGGCCCATACTTTAAGGGTGGCGTAAAACCAATCAAGGTTCGCATCTCTGACCTGGACCGCGCAGCCCCGCACGGAACGGGAGACATCAAGGCAGGCCTTAACTACGCAATGAGCCTTCACAACATAGTGGACGCACACAAATGCGGCTATGCAGAAAACATGTACACAGACCCGGCAAGCCACACATATATTGAAGAAACTGGCGGTGCAAACATCCTCTTTGTTACAAAAGACGGAAAGCTTGTAACGCCAAAGTCAAACTCAATACTTCCTTCAATAACACGCCGTTCCCTGGTTCATGTTGCAAAAGAATACCTGCACATGGAAGTGGAAGAGCGCAAGATAAACAAGAGCGAGCTTAAGGATTTTGTTGAATGTGGTCTCTGCGGCACAGCGGCAGTTATTTCCCCAATCGGAGAAATTGACGACCACGGCGACAAGATAATGCTTCCGTCCGGAATGGAAAAAGGCGGCCCTGTTCTTACAAAGCTCCGCGAAACCCTTACCGGAATCCAGATGGGTACGGAAAAAGCACCAGAAGGCTGGGTTGTAGAAATAAAGTAAAAAAAGAATAGCCGGTTTCAAAAACATTTTGTTTACGAAACCGGCTTTTTGTTTTTAAAGACTCCAAATGTTTGGAAATCAAATACTTTCTGTCCCAGGCCAAGACCAACCAAGCCTAGCCCCGATTGGAAGGGCGGCGAAGCCGTTGCCGTAGAGAGGTCCCTGAGCACAGTCGAAGGGCCGAACCTAGGCAATGGAGCGCGGTTAGCGCGGAACCCTGGAAAGCGGGTACCAAATGCAACTGTCTGTGGGCGTAGCCTACCCACAGACACAGTTCAAAAAGCAACTCGCTCCAAAAACTACTGAAGAATAGCACCCTTGTCTGCGGAAGAAACAAGCTTTGCGTAGCGTGCAAGATAGCCTGTCTTTACCTTTGGCTCAGGGCAGACCCATGCAGCCTTGCGCTTGGCAAGCTCTTCATCGCTAACTTCAAGGTGAATCTTGTAATTGTCCATGTCAAGCGTAATCATGTCGCCTTCCTGTACAAGGGCAATCGGACCGCCGTCTGCTGCTTCCGGTGAACAGTGTCCAAGTGATGCGCCACGGGTTGCACCGCTAAAGCGACCGTCGGTAATAAGGGCAACTTCCTTGTCCATACCCTGACCGGCAAGGGCTGCTGTAACCGCAAGCATTTCCCGCATTCCAGGACCACCACGGGGACCTTCGTAGCGGATAACAACAACGTCCCCGCTCTTAATCTTCCTTCCCTGAACAGCTTCCATGGCCTCGTTTTCGTCGTTAAAGACACGAGCCGGACCTGTGTGGTGCATAAGCTCCTTTGCACATGCGCTTCTCTTTACAACAGTACCGTTCGGCGCAAGGTTTCCAAAGAGAACGGCAATACCACCGTTGGGGCTGAATGGATTTTCTATCGGGCGGAGAATTTCCGGATTGCGGTTTCGCACACCCTTGATGTTTTCCGCAATAGTCTTTCCTGTTACGGTAATCAGGTCTGTCTTAATAAGGTT
>Ga0256407_10002302_pt1 | contig 36909 bp, 38 predicted proteins | sample RumenRJG_04DNA_FD_193489 | JGI IMG/M metagenome (GOLD analysis project Ga0256407, IMG submission 193489) | Bovine rumen microbial communities from Lethbridge, Alberta, Canada - RJG_04 | ecosystem: Host-associated > Mammals > Digestive system > Stomach > Rumen | place: Canada: Alberta...
GATTACATTGATTATTATAACAACAGACGGATTAAGTTAAAATTAAAAGGACTCAGCCCTGTTGAATACAGAACTAAGTCCTTTAAGTCCGTTAGTTAAAGTGTCCAATAATTGGGGTACACTTCACAAAAGAATCCCGTTTTTTTTATTTCACTTGGCTGAACAACCCGGAAACCTCCGTGCGCCATTCGGAGCGGTTGTCCCTATCTTCCCATTCAATCGTGCGGCGAATCGTAAAATGCTTCAAGTCGTGAGGATTCTCGAAACGGATGACCGCGAAACGCCCCTGCCCTATATACGAAATCCGCTCGTTCTGCTCCGTCTTCTCGCTTTCCGAGACCTGCTTGAGCACGCAGTCGAAATGGGCCGGCAGCCCCGTCTTTCTGTCCGTCATGGCGCTCCCGAAATCCTCCGGGGAAATCGGCTGACCGCATATGGGGCACACCTTTTCCCGCGCCCTGAAAGAACGAACCGCAGCATCGTTCTCCGACATTTCCCGCTGAAGGAACTTCTGTATTCCGCGCTGAAGCTCGCGCTGCTCGCTGCTGTACTGAATCGGGCGCTTCGCGAACAAATCTTTTCCCCTGCCCGATTTGCGCTCCCGCCTCGACTCCTTCGTATCCCTCGCTTCCCTTGTTTCCCGAGCCTTGCCGCGTCCACCGCGCTCAGAACGAGCCTCCCGCCTTCTTCCGCGCCTCTTTCCGCTGCTGTAGCTGTCACTTCGATTCATAAAGCCTCCGATGAACCCGTTGTTCGTTGTCCTCGACAATCCTCTTGCTCAAAACCTGCGCAATCCGCTGAACTGCAAAGTCAATGTAATCGGGATTCTGGATTTTACTGCGCAACTCCACTATGCGTGGCGACAAGACTTTACAAGCAACAGATTTTGATGAAGCATTCATACGAACTCCGCGAAAGCATCTTGAATATGATAGACAGGAGGAAACCCCGGCATATCAACAATCAACGCATCGAACCGGACTTTGCTGTCATTATATTCTCGATTATTTGCAAGAAAAAATTTAGCCGTTTCAACAATTCTTTTCTGTTTTCTCTTGCCGAGCTCGTGTGAAAGCGTCTCCATATTCCCGCTTGGCAAGGTTTTCACCTCAGCGAAAACGAGGACGTCGTCCTTCGACGCTATTATATCGATTTCGCCATTTCTTGTCCGCCAATTGCGCGCGACTATGCTGTAGCCGAGCGAGGCCATGAACGAGGCCGCCCTGTCCTCACCGGCGTTTCCGACGATTTTCGTATTTTTCATCAGCGGGAATGACTCAGACTGATTCTACTTCCTCTACTTCTTCTATTTCCTCGACATCCTCAACGTCGTCGACCATCTCCATAAGGTGGTTGATTTCATCGTCGCCCGTAATCGGATGGCCGTAGGTGAGGAGCGTCGAGATATTCCATCTGGCAATCGCGATGAGATGATAACGCTTGACAGACTTTTCCTCCGCAAGGAACATGTTTTCCCCGTCAGAGAAAAAAACCGGCGCAGAGAAACGCATACCGAGTTTTATATCCTTGCTGTTTATTCTTGTGAAGTTCTTCATAAATCACTCCTCGAATTTGACTAAACAGTATATCACATTTTTCTTTTGCGCCCGCATTTATTTGAATAAAAAAGGTGCTTTTTATGATTTTTCAGACATTCACCTGTTTAAAATCTTGAAAAACTCAAAAAACTCCAAAAATTTCTGAAACAACCGGAAACGCCTGCAAGCCGATTTCGCCCCTATGCAAAAGGGCGCTTCTCCGCACGGAAGCGGATGCCGCATGGCAAAAAAAAGCCGCCCCAAACGGGACGGCTTTCATCACGATGCAGACCTAAGCTTATTTCTTAGCTGCTGCGCTCTTAGCTGCTGCGATCTCAGCCTTCTCCTCGGCGTTGATTGCAGCCTCGGTAGCGTCGGCAGCCTTGGCAAGGTCACGTGACCACTTGAGGTACTCAACGGATTTCTGTCCGACAAGCTCCTTGACTTTGGCGTTCTTGCCGACCTTGTCGCGGATGTAGTAGAGCTTTGAGCGGCGGACTTTACCGACGCGAGTAACCTCGACCTTGACGACGCGCGGGCTGTAAACAGGGAACACGCGCTCGACACCGACGTTGTAAGAAATCTTGCGGACAGTGAACGTCTTGCGGACGCCGCTTCCCTTGATGCAGATTACGAGACCCTCGTAAATCTGGATGCGCTTTGTCTTTCCTTCGATGATTTCGAAGTGAACTTTTACAGTGTCGCCAACGCTGAAGTTGAGAGCGCTGTCGTCTTTCTGCTGCTCTTCAATTGTCTTGATCAAATCCATGATAATTTCCTCTTTTCATTAGTCCGGCTTTTTCAGCCAGCTTCTTTTTCTACGGATTTTCTCGGGCAATTTCTTGACCGAAAACTGCTCCGTGATTTCCTCAATCATTCGTTCGGCTTCTGCAGTCAGCTGCCCCAAGAGCCTCGCTTTGGCAATCAAATCGGGTCTGTTCGCCAAAGTTTTCTCAAGGCGCTTTTTCAGCCGCCACTTCCGGATAAGCTCGTGGTTGCCTCCCGTCAAAACGGCGGGAACCTCCATGCCCTTGTACACGCTCGGGTGCGTATACTGCGGATATTCCAGAAGTCCGTCGGAATAGCTTTCCTCGTCCAGCGATTCCGGGGTTATGACGTCGTTCACAAGCCGATAGACAGAATCGACTATGACCGTAGCAGCCAGCTCCCCGCTCGACATGACGTAATCCCCGATGGAGATTTCGTCATCGACATACAAATCGATTATGCGCTGGTCGATACCCTCGTACCGCCCGCACACAAGGACGATTTCATCCTTCCGGCTCAATTCCTGCGCCTTTGCCTGCGAGAACGGCTTTCCTGAAGGAGTGACGAATATCACATGCTTCTTGTAGGCCTTCACGCTGTCAAGTGCGCGCCCGAGAGGCTCCGCCATAAGCAACTGCCCGGCGCCGCCTCCATACGGTTTGTCATCACACGTCTTGTGCTTATCAAAGGCAAAATCCCTGATATTCACCAAATCGTAGGCAATAATTCCCCGTTCAACCGCCTTCGCCATGATTGAGGTCTCGAAAAACGCTCGCGGAATCTCGGGAAATAAGGTCAGCACTGTAAATTTCATGGAATTACTCCAGAATCCAGAGGTGCATCAACTGGACCGTCTTGTTCTCAATATCGACTTTTCCGATAAAACCAGCTTCCTCTTTCAGGGGAACGTAAACCGTCCGCACCTTCAGTTTGTTGCCTTTCTTGTCGAAATCGTACTTCACTTCGTCACCAAGCAGGTCGCAGTTCTCGGCCAGAGAAATCTCGAGGAGATCTCCAGAACCGCCTTCCATTACGTCTGTGATTTTTCCAACGACGACACCGCCGTTCTCCAAACCGCCTTTGCCCCCCGTTTTCTCCCCATCGGGATAATAGACAAGGGAACAACGTTTCAAATCTTCGACATACCACTCGTTCTCGTCGAGAGGACAAGCCTTGTCGCGCGGAACGACTATTTCCCACCGGCTGTATTTTTTGACATCCTCGGGAGTGTCTATTCCTGAAAGTTTCATAAATGAGTCGCAGCTTCCGATTTCGACCGATTCGACCTTGAATTTTCTCGAATCGCCGTTCGTGCCGTTCCTCAAAGTCACTTCGGTCATATCGGCGAAATGCTCGTATTGCCCGGAATAACTCTCAAATTTGAATTCACCCGAAACCCCGTGGGAACCTCGGACGAAACCCACCACAAACTGCTCCAAAAGCTGTTCATCCATACCTTTCAATCAAGAATCTCTAGGCTGTAATGCTTGCCGTCCTTGTTAGCGGACGCGCTGAGAACAGTTCTCAAAGCCTTCGCGATGCGGCCATGCTTGCCGATGACCTTACCAATATCACCCTCGGCCACACGGAGTTCGAGCACCGAACCGCGGTCGCCTTCGGTTTCATTTACCGAGACTGCGCTGGGATCATCGACCAATGATTTTGCGATGTATTCAATCAGGTCTTTTTCCATTTCTGGCCCCCATGGACGGAACGCCGGGCTGAAAGCCCCACACCCTCGTTAAATTACTTTCCTGCTTTGTTGAGAAGCTTGCGGACGACATCAGTCGGCTGTGCGCCAACGCCAATCCAGTACTGAGCGCGCTCTGCCTTGACAGAAATCTGTGAGCCCTCTGCCGCAATCGGGTTGTACGTTCCGATTTCCTCGATTGTGACACCGTCACGCGGCTTGCGTGCGTCCTGAACGACGATGCGGTAAGCCGGGCGGGCTTTTGTACCGAATCTCTTGAGTCTAATCTTGACCATATGTATCCTCCAAAATGGGCTTGTACCAAGCCATCAAAATGAATTTGTACTATATATTTTAAGCGGTTCTTAGTCAATCGAACAAAACGCGGGAACGGAATTCGGCAGCCCCGATTTTTACGGGCGCCCGAAAAAAAATCGCGCGTCATGGTCGCTTTTGTCCGAAAAACTCCATTCCCGCGGAATTTTTTATGTGGTATATTTTGCGAATGGATTTTTCTTCGGCTTTTTTGACAGAACAGATAATCGCGTACATCGGCAACAAAAGGAAGCTTCTTCCGCTGATACACAGCGCAATCGAAAGCACGGGATTGGAACTGAAGCCGGGATTGAGATTTTTCGACGCATTTTCAGGGAGCGGGGTCGTCTCGAGGATGGCGAAGGCGATGGGGTTCGAGGTCTTCGCGAACGACTGGGAATGCTACGCGACGGTGCTGAGCCGCGGGTACGTCGCGACGAACGAGTCCGACATCGCGGATATTTTCGGGTCGGAGGATGAATTCGGAAAGGTCATAGAGCAGCTGAACGGTCTCGGGGAGCCGGACGAAGAGAACCAGTACATAGCGAAATTCTACGCGCCCAAAGAATTCGACGCGGACGCGGTCGACTTCAATACTGAGCGCCTTTTCTACACGCGGCAGAACGCGCTCGCAATCGACAAGCTCAGGAACGGAATCGAGCGCGAATTCGGCGGCAACGGGCGCGCGAAGGACGTTCTCCTCGCGAACCTCATATACGAGGCGGCGACGCACACGAACACGTCCGGCGTCTTCAAGTCTTTCCACAAAGGCTTCGGCGGCCACGGAAAGGACGCGCTCAAGCGAATCATGACGGGGATAAAACTCTCGAAGCCCGTCCTCATCGACTCGGAAAAGCCCGTGCACGTGTTCCAGGAGGACGCGAACAAGCTCGCCAAGGAGCTGCGCGGAATCGATATCGCGTACCTCGACCCGCCGTACAACCAGCACCAGTACGGAAGCAACTACCACCTGCTCAACACAATCGCGAAATGGGACAAGATTCCCGCCCCGCTCGAGCTGAACGACAAGGGAATCCTCAAGGAGAAGGCGGCAATCAGGCACGACTGGGTGAACACGAAATCGGACTACTGCTACCGCGAAATGGCGGAGAAGACGTTCGAGGACCTCGTCGCAAGCATAGACGCGAAGCACATCCTCATAAGCTACAGCACCGACGGGATAATCCCGTTCGAGCGGATGCGCGAAATCTGCACGAAAAAGGGGCGGCTCTCAATCGTGACGAACGAGTACACGACGTACCGGGGCGGAAAGAAAAGCAACTCGCGGCAGAATTCGAACATCGAATTCATCATCTGCATCGACACGTCCAAGACGAACGACGAGGAATCGCTCAAAAAAATCGACGCAATACTGACGAGGCGGAAAATCCTCCTCATGTTCAGGCAGAAATTCTCGGAGCGGAAGCTCAACGCGGAATTCAGGCGGCTCAGGAAGGAGGGCTTCGCGGAGCTTTCGCTGATAAAAGGGATTTCCGTGGGCGAGAAGACGGCGGACGCGCAGAAAAAACGGCGGGCGAAATGCCCGGACAAGCAGATTTCGTTCTCGCTCGGCGGCGGGCGCGAAATCGCCGTGACGACGCGGAATTTCTTCGAGCTGAAGGCGCCGGAGAACACCGTCGAATTCTCAACGGAGGAGCTCGAGGAGCTTCACGCAATTCTCTGCCGGTGCTCATGCGAGACGAAGGAAGACGAGATAGAGGAAATAATATGGAAGATAAGGAAGGGAACCGTCCAGCTCAACTTCGCGCGGAAGCTTCCCGCGACGCTCAAGAACATCGCGCACAAGAAGAACAAGGCGGCGTTCAAAAAATGGCTGAAGCGCGCGAAATCGCTTGAGGAGAAGCAGCCGGAGCTGTACGAAAAAATCCGGGAGGCGATGGAGAACGTCGAAAGCCTCGCCGAGATGCGCTTCAATTCATAGCGCCTTCAAAGACGCCGAACGACGGCGGAAGCGGAGCCGAGACGACGACGTCGTCGCCCGTAACGGGATGGGGGAACGAGAGGGAGGCGGCGTGGAGCATTATCCGCCCCGAATCGTCCCCGCCGTAAAGCTCGTCGCCGAGAATCGGAAGCCCGACGGAGGCGAGATGGACGCGAATCTGGTGCGTGCGCCCCGTAAGCGGCCGGCATTCCACGGCGTATGCTTTTTTCCCGCCGGCATCAATCCTTCCCAAGACGGTGAATTCTGTCAGAGAATCGACGCCACCCGTGCTGACCTTGCCCCACTTCGCGGCATGACTTTTCGGGGAGATGCGCCCCATCGGGAAGGAAACCGCAAAGGAGAAGGGAAATTCGGAAAGCAGGAAACAGCACCCGCAGTCGGTGGACACCGCACGGTACGTTTTCCGCGCGGTATGGTTCTCGAACATGTCGTGGCAGGGGGAATTGGCGGCGCGCGTCTTCGTGAAGAGGATTGCGCCGCTTGTCTCGCGGTCAAGGCGGTGCATTATGCCGACGTAGGGCGGGTTCCGCATGTTCGGGTTCCGCGCCTTCTCCCGCGCGAAGAGGAAACGGACGACGGCGTCGTGCAGGTTGTCCCGGCTTCCGACCATGCCCGCCTCGGTGGGGAACATGCTCGGCTTGTTCACGACGATGACGGAATCGTCCTCGAAAAGCACGTCGGAAGGCGAAAGCTCGAACGCGATGTCGTCGGGCTTCTTCTCGAAGAAAAGCTTCTCCTCGTCGACGGAGACGGAAACGGAGCCGCCCTTCCTGACGGAGAACGAAGGAACGCGGACCTGCCGCCCGTCCACGCAAACGGCGCCGGCAACGACGAGCCTGCGGATTTTCGAGTTGGACACGGGGGAGCCGAGCGCGCGGGGAAGTTCCGAGCGCAAAAGCTCGTCGATGCGGACGGCCGACTGCACGCGGAATGACAAAATTCTGTTCTTGTTGTTTCTCATCGCCATCCGGAAAATCTAACGGCGAATCGGCAAAGTTGCAACAACAAAACGGACGGGAACCAGGCAACCGCATTCTTGCTCACGAGACGGGAACGGGGCAGATTTTTTGGGGATACCTCCAAAATCTCTACCCGAACAACTGAAATTAAACTATACTTAGAAAATTGAAAAAATAGGAACCGCGCAAAAACAAAGAAGCTTTAAGGCAGACAAAGAGCGCCAAAACTCCACTGGAGAAGGCGATTTCCAGCGCGTGTTCAAAGAGGCAAGGAGGGGTTCATAAAATGAGAACTGTGAAAATAGCTTTCTTCGACGCGAAAAACTACGACAGGGAATTCTTCACGAAGGAAGCTGCAAAAATCGCAGCGATGGAAAAAGACGGCGCGGAAGATGAGAAAATCGAATTCCAGATTGACTACATCAGCGACAGGCTGAATCCGACGACAGTTTCATTTGCGCGCGGGCACGATGCCGTGTGCATCTTCGCGAACGACCAGATTACGAAGCAGACCGCTGAAACGCTCCGCGAGTTCGGCATCAGGATAATCGCGCTGCGCTCTGTCGGATACAACAACGTCGACACGAAGTCGATAATCGAGCTGAACCTCGCGAACGCGGCGGAAAACCCGGACGAGCAGATAAAAATCGTCCACATACCGAGCTACTCGCCCCATGCGACGGCGGAATTCGCGGTCGCGCTCCTCCAGAACCTCAACAGGAAAATCCACAAGGCATACGCGCGCACGCGCGACTCCAACTTCGACACGGACGGATTCGTCGGCACGGAAATTTTCGGCAAGACGGTCGGAATCGTCGGGGCGGGCGCAATCGGAAAGGCGGCGGCGGAAATCTTCAAGGGATACGGCGCGACGGTCCTCCTCAACGCGGCGCACCAGGACCAGTCGTTCGGGCAGAAAATCGACTCCGAGTACGTGAACCTTGAGGAGATATTCAAGAATTCCGACTTCATAATGCTCTTCTGCCCGCTTCTCTCCGACACGCGGCACATCATCAACAACAGGTGCATCCAGCTGATGAAGAAAGACGCGCTCATCGTAAGCACCGGAAGAAGCTCGCTCATCGACTCCGGGGAGCTGTTCGACGCGCTCAACTCGGGACGAATCAAGGGCGTCGCGTTCGACATCTTCGAGGAGGACAGGCAGAACCTCTACGGCGACGACTGGGCGCCCTCGCCCATCCGCGACGAGAACTTCGACAGGCTCCTGCGCCTCCCGAACGTGCTAATGACGCACCATCAGGCGTATCTCACCGCGGAGAACCTCACGATGATTGCCGAAGTGACGCTCGACAACATCAGGAAAATCGTCTCCGGAGAGGAATGCCCGAACATAATAAAGTAGAAGACACCGCTCCGTTTTTTCCGGCTACTGCCGGGACCAAGAGCGAAGCATAGACGACAGGCGGCCTGGAACGTTCCCAGACCGCTTTTTTTGTGGTACATTCTCGAAATCATGGCAGGAAACACAATCGGAACAATTTTCAGGGTCACGACGTTCGGCGAAAGCCACGGCGCAGGTTTGGGCTGCATCATAGACGGGGTTCCCGCCGGGCTCGCGCTCGACGAGGCGAAAATCCAGGCGGCGCTCGACAGGAGAAAGCCGGGGCAGTCGTTCGCGGGACAGAACAACGCGTCCGTCACGTCCCGGAAGGAGGACGACAAGGCGGAAATTCTTTCCGGCGTCTTCGAGGGAAAGACGGAGGGAACGCCCATCGCGCTCGTAATCAGAAACACGTCGCAGCGCTCGAAGGATTACGGGAACCTCGCATCGTCGTTCAGGCCCGGACACGCCGATTTCACCTATTTCGAGAAGTACGGCTTCCGCGACTACCGCGGCGGCGGCAGGGCAAGCGGAAGGGAAACCGCGGCGAGGGTCGCGGCGGGCGAGATTGCGCGCCAGGTCCTGTGCGCGCTGTTCGGCGACGTCAGAATCACTGCGTACACGAAACGGGCGGCGGGAATCAGCTGCGGGAAAATCGACCTCGGCGCAATCGAGAAAAACTCGCTGAGGGCGGCCGACATCGACGCGGCGAACGCCATGAACGAAAGAATCGAGGAGCTGAGGCGGAGCGGCGACAGCGCGGGCGGAATCGTCGAGTGCGTCGTCTCTGGCATTCCCGCAGGACTCGGCGAGCCGGTGTTCTCCAAGCTCGACGCGGAGATTTCCCGGGCAGTGATGTCGGTCGGAGCGGTCAAGGGAATCGAATTCGGCGCGGGATTCGGCGCGGCCGACATGACGGGAAGCGAGGACAACGACGAAATGAGGCTCGGCGGCGGCGCGGTCGAATTCAGCTCGAACAACGCGGGCGGAATCCTCGGCGGCATCTCCAACGGAAACGAAATCGTCTTCCGCGCGGCGATAAAGCCCGTCCCGTCGATTTTCCGCGAGCAGAAGACAATCAGAACGGACGGGAGCGGATTTTCCGAGACGGATTTGCTCATCGAGGGACGGCACGACGTGTGCCTCTGCCCAAGAATCGTCCCGGTAATCGAGGCGATGGCGGCAATCACGCTCGCCGATTTGGCGCTGCAGAACAGGGCGGCGCGGATATAGGTAGGAAAGGAGGCGCGCGTCTCCTTTTTTTTGGCAAAAGCAAAGGCTCTCCCCGGCTTTCCGGCGACATTCCGAACTTAATTAGGAATCACGGCAAAATTTGAACCGACCGTTTTTCAGGCAGGGAGAAAGAAAAAGCAAAAAAAATCGCCCGGGAATCCATGCGGAATTCCGGGCGACATCGAGAAGCGGCAGGGCTTATTTCCTATCTGCTTCAGCGTGAGCCTTGAGCAAAGCCAAGTTCGCGGCAACCCTCTGCGCGTTCTTCTTCTCATTAGCTCTCTTGAGTTTTGACGACTTCACAGGGCGGAAGCGTTTTGCAAGTCTCATAATTCACCTCGTAAAAAAAGATTCGCGATTCTACCACATCTGCGGAATTTAGTCACCGAAACGCGGCTTTTTTCCGCAATTTTTTGAATTTCCCGCAGCAGAAAGCGAAGCTCTCCTGCTCAGCTGTTCGCGTTTGAATCTCGATGCCACAAATCTTAGTTTTTTTCACGCAGAGCAAATAAAAAATCCCGCGTGCCTTTGTATTTAAGGTTCGCGGGATTCTGTGTTGTCATGCTGAACTTATTTCAGCATCTACGCCGCATATTGTAGATTCCGAAACGAGTTCGGAATGACACTATGCAACGAACTTATTGGACAGCATCTATTTAAGGTTGATACGTGCGGTCAAGGCACGCTCCGCTTAAAGCCTTGACTCGCCCGTTTCAACCTGCGCTAAAAAATTATCGCAGGTTGATGATGCTCTTGTCGTAGTCTGTCGGCGGAACATAGCCGTCGCAATACGCTTCGCGTCTTGCTTAACGAGTTTCCGCCGTGCTAAAACTCGCGATTACTTCAGGTTGATGATGCTCTTGTCGTAGTCTGTCGGCGGAACATAGCCCATGAGTGTCATGAGTGTTGCAGGCCATGAAGAAATGCCAAGACCTTCGTTGAGCTTCTCTGTGTCGTACTCGCCCTTGTACTCTGGGTCGTAGATGATACCAGGAACTGGGTTCAAGCTGTGAGAAGTCTTTGCCTTTGGCTCGCCTGACTTGTCCATCTTCACAGAGCCGTCTTTTGCGTGCTCATACATATCGTCTGAGTTGCCGTGGTCTGCTGTCAAGCACAAGATACCGCCAGCCTCGTCGATTGCTGCCTTGAGACGTCCGAGCTGCAAGTCCATGCCCTCCATTGAGCAAACAACAGCGTTGAAAACTCCAGTGTGTCCAACCATATCGCCGTTCGGGAAGTTAAGGCGGATGTGGTCGTATTTGCCAGACTTGATTGCTTCGATAACCTTGTCGGTAATCTCTGCGCACTTCATCCACGGGCGCTGCTCGAACGGAACAACGTCAGAAGGCACTTCGATGTAGTCTTCGAGCTTCTCGTCGAATTTTCCCTGCTTGTTTCCGTTGAAGAAGTATGTAACGTGTCCGTATTTCTGTGTCTCAGAGATAGCGAGGAGCTTCACGCCTGTCTTTGTGAGGTACTCGCCCATTGTTCTGTCGATTGAGGGCGGGTTCACGAGGTACTGTGCAGGAACGTGCGCGTCGCCGTCGTACTCCATCATACCAGCATACTCAACGCTCGGGACTCTCTTTCTGTCGAACGGCAAATCTCCGCCCTTTGGTGTCTCGAATGCGCGAGTCATCTCAAGAGCGCGGTCGCCGCGGAAGTTGAAGTAAATCACGCTGTCGCCGTCTTCGATTGTGCCGACTGCCTTTCCGTCTTTTGCGATAACGAACTCGTGCATATCCTGATCAAGAATGCCAGGGACTTCTGCGCGGTATGTCTCGATAGCCTTTGTCGCGCTCTCGAACATTCTTCCCTCGCCAAGAACGTGAGCCTTCCAGCCACGCTCAACCATTGACCAGTCCGCGTTGTAGCGGTCCATTGTAAGATACATGCGTCCGCCGCCAGAGGCAATCTGATAATCAACGCCAGAGAATGAAGCGAGGAACTCTTCAAGCGGTGTGATGTAGTTCAAAGCAGAAGTTGGGTCAACGTCGCGACCGTCGAGAAGAGCATGAACGCGGAGCTTTTTCACGCCGTCTTTGCTTGCCTGTGTAACCATCGCTTTGAGGTGGTCGATGTGTGAGTGAACGTTGCCGTCAGAAACCAAGCCGATGAAGTGCAATGTGCTTGACTTGTCGTTTACGTTCTTGATGAGCTTTTTCCAAGTGTCAGCAGCAAACATTGAGCCGTTAGCGATTGACTCGCCGACGAGCTTTGCGCCTTGAGCGAATACGCGACCGCAGCCCATTGCGTTGTGTCCGACTTCGCTGTTTCCCATATCGTCATCGCTCGGCAAACCTACGGCTGTTCCGTGAGCCTTGAGCTTTGTGTGCGGGCAGTTCGCTGTGAACCAGTCGAGATACTTCATCTTTGAAGCCTTAACAGCGTCTCCCTCTTCGTACTTTCCATATCCAACGCCGTCCATAATCACGAGGACTACAGGACCACGACGACCCTTCCAATTCGGGTTCTTTTCCAAAGCATGCATTGTGTCAGCCATTTGTTTCTCCATTTGAGTAAAATTCTGGTGGAATTATAGTGCAACGCGCCCTGTTTGGGAATGAACGAAAAATCCCATTTGCAACCGGGCCTCCGCACGGGCTGAACCAAAAAAAATCCTTTAGAAAAAAGGCGAAACGCGTTAGAATTTGAGCCGATGTCGATGTCAATAAACGACCAGGCGTTCTTCAGCGAGAACATAACGAACGTCAACAAAATGGTCTCAAAAATTCTCGTCGCGATGGATTTCGTGCCGGTTCTGCTCCTTGTCCTCACAAAGCTCGGGCTGTTCAATGTCCCCACGGAATTTGCGGCAGTATCAATATCGTATTCGGTCGTCATCTCAACATCGTTCAATTTCCTCATACGCTCGCATTCCGCGTTCGTGCAGAAAATCTCGATGTATCTTGGCGTCCTCGGAATCGAAGGGTTCATCGCGATGATGGGGACTAGCACGAACATCGGCGTCTACATCTGCTACGGGGTCGTCCCGATAATCTGCTGCCTCTACTACAACAGGCACCTTTCGATACGGATATGCGTGATGAGCTACCTGCTGATGCTCGCCTCGCTCTACGTGAAATTCACGAACGGCGCGGCAATCTTCGACATGCTCGACACGCAGACGTTCCAAAAGGCGTACCTTCCTGTCGCCGCGGGATTCACGATAGAATTCATGTTCGTCTTCCTGATTGTGAATTTTCTCTCGATTCGGAACCACACGACGCTCAAGCACCTCATATCGGTAATCGACGACAGGAACGGGTTCGTGCAGAAGCTCAGGCAGAGCAAGGACGAATTCCAGAAGAAGAATTCCGAGCTGAAGGAGACGCAGTTCAAAATCATCCAGTTCATAGCGGAATGTCTCGGAAGCCACGACCTTTTCACAGGAAGCCACGTCATCCACACGCGCACCTACGTCGAGCTTATAGCACGGCGGCTGCGCGAGAACGGAAGCTACAAGGAGACGCTCACGGACGAGACGATTGCGCTCTACGCGTCGGCGGCGTTCGTGCACGACATCGGGAAAATCCACATACCCGAGGGAATCCTCAACAAGCAGGGCAAATTCACGAGAGAGGAATTCGAGCTTATGAAATCGCATCCCGAGGAAGGAAGGCGGCTTCTTCAGGTTCTCCCCAAGATTGACGACGGGCGGTTCAACGAAATCGCGACGGAAATGGCGTACTGCCACCACGAAAAATGGGACGGGACGGGCTACCCCCGGGGAATTGCCGGAAAGCAGATTCCGCTGTGCGCGCGGATAATGACGGCGGCGGACGTCCTCGACGCGCTCATAAGCCAGCGGCTCTACAAAAACCCGAAGTCAATCGACCAGGCGATGCGCGTCTTCCTCGATTCCCGCGGGACGCATTTCGAGCCGTGCATTGCCGACGCCGTGATAAGCCTCCGCGACACGATAGAGAAAATCGACAGGGACTACAAGAAAAAGGAGTCCGAGGCTTACAAAAAAGAGCTTGAATGGTGGAACAACTACCACAACATGATGAACGTGAAGCGCTAGGGCTACTCGACGGGATAGCAGTCGAACCCGGCGTCCTTGAGAAGCGAGCCGACAGTCCCCTCGTCGTTCTCCTCGATGTAGACGAGCCGGTACGTCGTCCCGCTCGAGCGCGTCTCGAATTCGATTTTCGCGGAGAACCCGAGCGCGCGCAGTCGCTCCACAAGCGCGTCGGCATTTTTCTGTTCCTTGAAGAACCCAATCTGGTATTTTTTCCTCACCGAGTTGCGGGCTTTTCCGCCGCTTTCCCCGTCGCCCGGCGTCACGTCCACGAATTCCGCCCTCGGGACGAAATACCAGAACGGCGTCGGCATCTGCGTTATGTGCCCCGAGACGATTCCCGCCTCAAGCGACTGGGGGAATTCGGAGCGGAGGGCGGCCGCATAGGAAACGTCGCCCGTTATATGGTGCAATGTCAGGAGGACGGAAGGCGCGACGACTTTCATGTCGGGGTCGCCCGAATATTCCTTCAGTTTTTCCACGGACGAAGAGACATCGAGCGTGGTCTCGGCACGGCACAGCGCGCTCCACTGCGCGTAGAGATTGACGTACGCGATTATCCGCTTGTCCTTCGATTTTTTCACCGCGGAATTCAGGTAGCTGTCCGCGCTCTCCCAATCCCCCACGGAAAGCGCGCACCGCACCGCGTCGAGGACGAGCTGCTCGGAGCTTTTCTTCGGCATCCCGTCAGCGTCGCCCGCCTCTATCGCCGCGGCAAGCGAGTACGATTTCTGCGCATCGGAATACTGCCCCGCCTGCTCCTGCACGCTGCCGAGAAACGCATATCCCGAGCGCTTGTCGGCGGCAGTTGCGAGCTGCGGAACGTTCTTCTTCAGATATGAAATCGACTCCGATACGGAATTCTTCTTCGCAGCCTCCGTCATAACGGATTTTGCGGTCATACGCGCCGATACGGCCGGAACTAAAAAGGCGGCAAGCAGGAATACGGCCAGAATTCTTTTTGACATGATTTTATAATATCCCAAAAAACAATCCCTTGCAAAAAATCCGCCCCGCCAGACGCTACAGGATTTCCGAGACGGCGTTGAAGAGCACGGGAAGGTTCAGAGGCTTCCTGAAGAATTTCTTCACGCCGAATTCCTTGACGCGCTCCTCCGCTGAAGCGTCGTCAAGGGCGGTGACGACTATGACAGACGGTTTTCCGTAAATCGCGTTCTCGCTGATTTTCCTGCAAAGCCCGAACCCGTCGACGCCCGGAAGGTCAAGGTCGAGAATCAGGCACGACGGCTGCTTTTCCACCATAAGCGCGCCCGCCTCGAACCCGTCGAACGCCTGAAAAACGGAAAGCCCCTCTATCTTCTGCTGCATGTACATCTTCACGACGGTGTTCAGCCCCCTGTCGTCGTCGACAATCAGGAGGCTCTTCGTCTCGTAGTGCTTTTCCTTGCACAGCGCGAGAACCTCCTTCGGAACCGTCATATTCCGCTGAACCATGAACGAAACCAGGTCATCAGGCTCGATACGATACTGCTTTCCCGGCGTCGTGAACGCCTCAAGATACCCGTTCTTTATCCAGTTTATTGCCGTCTGGTTCACGACACCGCAGATTTTCGCGACCTCCATAGCGGAGAAAACAACCTTGCCTTCCTGTCCCATACATCAATCCCATCTTCTTCCGATGAAATGCACAAACGCATTCCCAACGCGAATAACAGGCATGTAAAAAAGTGCCGTCACCTCGCAATACTTTTTTTATAGATTCGTCCCGAACCCGAATTTCCGGAGCGGCATCGTCGACGCAAGAAAGATGCCGGTCCTATTCCCCGCGCATCGCCCGGCGTGCCATCCCGTACGGAAAACCGCAGTCGAGGAGATATTTCAGGAGCTTGTCGCCGCTTTTTCCGAGCCGGATTCCCTTGCCGAGCGCCTTCGCGCACATCTCCTCCTCGGAAACGCCGCCGCCATCCTCATCGCCGGAGAAGAACGAATCGAGCGCCGAAACCGCGACTTCCCGGCTTATCCCGCGCGACAAAAGCTCGGAAAGAAGGCGCGAGCGCCCCTGATATTTCGTGGCGCAGTGGCTACGAACCCACGCGGAAGCGAACCGCGAATCGTCGAGCAGCCCTTTCGATTCAAGCCGGTCGAGGGCAGCGTCGACAGCATCCTGCGGGAACTTTTTCTGCAAAAGCTTCTGCGCCAGCTTGAACCGGCACTGCTCGCACCGCGCCAGATATTCGGCCGCCTTCGTCTCCGCGCCAAAAGCGAACGCCGCAGAGACGACATCCTCCGATTCCTCCTCGGAAAGGACTGCCCCGCCAAAACCGGCGGAATCGACACGATTCACGAGAGAATCGACGGAGACGACATTCAGATAGCACTTCCGCACAAAAAAAACAGCCCCATCCGAAGAAGTCATTTTCACGATTTCCTCGGATGAGGTCTGTCTTATTTCAGTTATCGCAAGCATCGAAGCGATTCTATGACCGTAAGCGAAATTCCCGCCGCCAAAACAAGAAGAATGAGGGCAGGAAAAACACAAACCACCAAAACCGAAGATTAGCGCTTGCTGAACTGGAATCTGCGGCGAGCACCACGCTGACCGTACTTCTTGCGCTCGACCATGCGAGAATCGCGAGTAAGGAAACCGTTCGCCTTGAGAGAGGCGCGAACCTCAGGATCAATCTGAAGAAGCGCGCGGGCAATTCCGTGGAGGCAGGCACCAGCCTGTCCCTTCACTCCGCCACCCTGAACGTTGATGAGGATGTCATACTTGTTCTCGTAATTCGTCACGAGAAGCGGCTGATGAACGACTTTCACAGAAGACTCTGTCGGGAAGTACTCAGCGACATCTTTTCCGTTGACAACAATCTTGCCCGAACCCTCGCGGACGAAAACGCGGGCCACGGACGTCTTTCTTCTTCCAGTTCCGATTGCAATATTCTTAACTGCCATAACAATTCTCCGTATTCGCTAAATTAAAGCTCGACAACTTTGGGATTCTGCGTCGCATGGGGATGCTCGCTGCCGGCATACACCTTGAGGTTCGCGGCGACTTTGCGTCCGAGGCGGTTGTTCGGCAACATTCCGTTGATTGTGCGCACGAGAGGCTCAGTCGGGTTCTTCTCGATGAGTTTCTCGAACGTGTAAGAGCGGAGTCCGCGGACGAATCCCGTGTAGTGGCGATAAAGCTTGTCGGAAGCCTTGTTGCCTGAAACAGCGACTTTGTCTGCGTTGATGATGATAACGTAGTCGCCCATCTCCTGGTTCGGCGTGTAGGAAGCCTTCTCCTTTCCGCGGAGAATCGCAGCAGCCTTTGCAGCGACGCGTCCGAGCGGTTTTCCCGCTGCGTCGATGACGAACCATTCACGTTTCTGCTCACAGTCTTTCAAAAAAATAGTTTTCATTGTATATACCTTTGAATAAAAGAGTCTTCACCCGACCGGCTGCATCTTCCGCTCGGAATGAAATATACGGGGACTAACAATATAGAACATTTGACTTTTATGGTCAATGAATTTTCGCGAAGGATTTCCATCAGGCAGAGCGCGATTCAGGCACGGCACGCGCTCCTCGCTTATCCACAGGCAGTGGGTAGCCCGTTCCACAGACAGTGGATAGCCCGTTCCACAGACAGTGGATAGCCCGTTCCACAGACAGTGGATAGCCCGTTCCACAGACAGTGGATAGCCCGTTCCACAGACAGTGGATAGCCCGTTCCACAGGCAGTGGATAGCCCGTAATTGGGTGCGTGGATGGCTGGATAAATTCATTTCATAAACGCAAATCTGCATTCTCCCCGCCGCACACAAACAGCGAAGACCAGCCCGGTCACCCCGGACTCGTTTCGGGGTCTATTTGCAAATCGATGGTGAATCGAAAATTTATTGCAACGTGTATTCCACGGAATCTTCTTCAAGCACTTTGTTTATCTCTTCCTTTGTTACGTACTCAATATCAAAAGAGTATTCTTTGCCCTCAATTGTAATGGTCGCCGTTACCTTGTTTTCGCCATTTGTGTAGGTAATCGGAGTGGTGAAAGCCTTAGATTCATCAAATTCGATATAGCCATCTTTCCGCCCTGTAACTTTTGCAATTGCCATGCTGTCGTTTGTGGCAGAAAGAATTGTATACTCGGTTTCATCATTGTTCTCACGAATTGTGATATTGGGCGAATTCTTTATCATAGTGCCTACAAAAACCTCAATTTCAAAATCTGGATTATAAAACTCGCTAGTATAGCTTGAAGGATACCACAAATCATAACTGCCATTGAAAATATCCCCAAATTTTAATCCTTGGGGAATGAAGGCCCAATCTTCATCGCATAACACGAGTTTGTTACTTTCTAATTTATATGCGTATGTATAATAGATTTTTTTCTTTGCTTCTTTATACAAAACCTGCCATTTCCTCCAGTTGTTAAAGCTTTCAACAGATTCACAGTCTGAGTCCGCATTTAAAAGTTCTGCCACTTGAGCTTCCGTAATAGAGGGGTTAAGAGCCTTGAAAAGTTTTGTTCTTTCCGCTTTGTACGCTTCAAGGGTTTCTGGAATTACATCAGGTTCCGTATAGAGAGTTATGCCATCGCGTACATAGGATTTCTTGAAGTCTAGCTTTTTTAAAAGAAAGTATCCTATTTCTGAATTCACAGTATATGAATAGGTTTCCTCTTCTTTAATGCGGTAGTCACCACAGTTTGGTAGGGGGGAATAAGGCTCTTCATTCCATGTTATTATGAAAGTGTCATCTGAAAAATCAATCGAACACGTCTCGTTATCAAAATCAGCAGCAAACTTCTTTCCGGCAAGTTCGTTCGTTTCCACAACAGACTTCTCCTCCCCGTCTTCCGTCTCCGCCTTGCACGAAGCAAACACGCCCAGTGCCAGAATGCCTGCGAGCACGCCTTTTACCACAAAACTTTTTTTCATTTTTTCTCCTTGTTTATAAAATTGCTTTTATATTACTCCCCAGAACAGGGGGATGTCTAACAAATAACACCCCCAATGTCGCTTCTTTGGATTTTCCTTAATCGGACACAGAAAACGTGATGCGGGGCTGGGCTTTTCTGCTATAATACCCCTCATACATATCGACTATGAACGTCCATTCCCCGGCATTTTCGTTTTCGCCTTTCCCTTCTTTTATCTGAGAAAGGCTGCGCGTTGATTCATGATCCCTCATCGTACAATTGCTCTTATCAGTTCTCCAAATATCCGTATACACTATTATTTCGTCAGAAGGATTATTCAGCGTTATTTCAACGCTTCGAGCCGAAGAATCGTTAAGGGTAAGCCATGTATTCTGATTCACCGATTCATCAGTTTTATTATATGCCGTCATAGCCTCCTTACCAGCGGCACGTATAGTTATGTTAGCGCCCAGAGGCATAATGGCGGGGTCATTGCCAAAGTTGCTCAATTTAAGTTCCAGCTTTCCCTTACCAGTCTTATTGTTGTACGTGAGCGTAATCGGCTTGATGCTTACATCCATCCACTTCGATTCGGATTCAAGCGTCTTGCAGTATTGGCGGGTCTGAGTGACAGATACGCTTCCGGCAGTACCATAGCCGAGCGATGCATTTTCAACTTCATGGCCGTCCATATAAAGCGTAACCGTGTTTCCTGCGTTCCCCGCCGTTACTGTTATTGGCATCTCGTCATATTTTTTGTAGCTGTACTGCCAGTATTCGGTATTGCCCACCGTCTTTACTTTTTCACCGTCCGGAGTGAATGTCGGCTCGCTCAAAATCCCCTGAACATAAATCTTTTTCTCAACCGACTTTGAAACACAATACTGCCTTGTCGCAGTAACGGTGATTGTATGAGGTCCAAGTGCAAGTTTTCCGGAAAGTTCCGCGCTGTTTTCTGTTACTGTTACCGTGCTTCCCGCATTTGCCGGTGTCGCTTTGTAATAGAGCGCGCAGTTCCCGTCTTTATCAAGTTCCACATCATATGAGTCGTACAAAAGGTAGCTGCTGGCTTCCGGGTGGCTGTGCATTGAAAGCGCAGTCGTATGGGCTGACTCTTTGTAAAAGGCAATGGATGGGGCACCCAAAATTCCCTGAATGTACACTTTTTCCTCAAACTCACGTGCAGCATAGCCAGGCTTTGAGCATGTTACGGTAAGCGTGTGCGGACCAAGTTCGAGTTTCGCGTCCGTTCCATCGCGCTCCGTGCCGTTGTCGCTAACATCAACGGTCACCCCGCTTTCGGCATCAAAAATATATTCAACAGTTCCGAGTGTTCCGCCTGCGGTAAGGTTTACGTTGTAGCAGTTATAGTCCGAATATGCCGTATCTTCTGCCCCAGCGGAGTCGGCTGCAACATTGCTTGTTCCGTTCCAGATGCGGAGGGTTGGCTTTTTTAGAGGCGTTACGACTTTGATTTTTCTTGTAACAGTCGAACTTTCGGAACCCGTGGCAGTACATTTTGCAAACAAAGTATGTTCCCCAATACCAAGCGTTCCAGTTTTTGTACCGCTGAATGGAGAGCCGTTTACAGTTCCACTTAAAGACACTCCGCTTTCGAGACAAGAGATTGTATAGGAAACTGTATCTGTTGAATTTTCAACTTCAATACATTCATAGCCCTCACTGTCAGCAAGTCCATTTAATGCAGGCGTGAAAGAGAAAGATGCATTTGAAACTTCTGAAAGAACCAGAGTAAACGTACAGTTAAAATAACCACCGCTAGTCCTATCCCCAACTTCAGTAAAAGTTTTATTTTTCTTTAACTCTTTTAGAGTTCTTGTTGAACTTGTATTGCCTCTTTCAAGCTTTCCAATATTTTGGTGGTTATTTCCATCTAAATCATATAAGTATCCGTCACTATAAAAGTAGAACTTTTCTGTTGGTGATTGCAAAACGAATGTTTTGTCTACATTAGTCACATCAAACGCACTTTTTGACGCTTTTCCACTATTCCAGGTTTTTAAGATTTGTCTTGCTGTCGAATCAGTTTCTCCGCAAAGCGTTCCGCGAAGATCAAACTTGTTCCCGGTTCCTTCATCAGCCCCATGGAATTTGAATTTAGTATTTTCAAAGGCAACATAAACTTGCTTTATCTCGACCGTTATATTCTTCTCCACACTAACAGTCGTGCAATACTGTTTTTCTACCGTCACTTTTATCGTGTGAGTGCCCACATCAAGTTCTTGGTTTGTCAAATCGCCCGTCTGTGCAGTGCCGCCGTCAATCGTTGTCGTAATCGTTGCGCCATCGTAGGTATTCGTTACGTCCATAAGAAGGTTGTCGTATTTGAGGTAGCTGAATTTTATGGTCTCCCCATCGACCGAAGACTTGTTCGGGAAGGTAATTTCAGGCTCGGTCAGGCTTTTCACCGCGTACATTTTGCTCGTCAGAACAACATCGTCGTAGTTTTCCCGTGAGATTCGTATTCTGAACTCGTTCAGACCGTCCGACATCGTTTCCGTTCCGGAAGGAGCAGTCTCACCGTTGATTTCCAGCGTCGATTCGGGAACGGGGTTCTCCACGACAAAATCGAGGCTGTCCGCGTATTCGACGACAGCGTACGGAATTCCGTCAACCTCCGCGACATTTCCGTTGAAAAAGCCGTTCTCGAACGAGAAGGGCGATGAAAGCTCCCCTTCCGCAGAGACGAAGAATCCTTCCGGCGCGTTTTCCGGCTGCACGACGATGAATTTGAAGTTCTCCGCGGAAAGCGATGTCACGGAATCGGCGCCGTCGGAAAGTTCGATGACTTTCGTTCCGGCAGAATACGTCTCAGGCTCGATTCTTGCCGCGGTCTTGTCGCCGAGCGCGGAGGCGATTTCGATTGTCTTTCCGTCCGCAAGGAAAACGGCGTCCTTTATCGTGCACTCCTTCATGCGGAATACTCCCGCGTTGAAAATTCCGCTTCCGTTTTCCGAGGCGCTGTTCCCCAGAATCGCGCATCCGTCCGCGACGAGCGTTCCTTCGTTGTAGACCCCGCCGCCTTTTTCCGCGCTGTTTTCCGTTATCCGAACGCCCTCGCAAAGTTCCACGGAAGCGTTCTCCGCTATGAACACACCGCCGCCGTTCCCTGAAGAATTTCCGCCGGAGACAGAAACGTTCCGCACGACGACTTTCACATCCGAATGTATGGAAAGCGCCGTCCCGTCCCCTCCGCCGACAATCGCGTCAGAGGGGGTTCCGCCGTCGTTTTTGTGCGCGCCGCATATCGTAATCGATTTCGCGCGCTCGCCCGTCACGGAATCGGGAATTTCCTGCGCGCCCGTCAGCGTCCCGTCGACGACAATCGTGTAGTCCGCGTCTTTGTCGAACAGCGCGAGCGTCGCCTTCTTTATCGAGCTGAACGGATTCGCGCGCGTTCCCGTCTCGTCCCCTACAGCCCTGTCAGAGACATAAATCCTCGTCAGCGCGAAACGGCTGAGCATTTCGGGCGTTATTTCGCATTCTCCGATGCCTGTGACATGGGATGACGCGCCGAACCACTCGTCGCTTACAAGGTCGCGGCAGATGTGGAGCGTCTCGCGGAATTCGTAGAGGAGAATCCGGTTCTCGTCGTCCGGGCTTTCCGTGTTGTAGAAACTGAAAACTGCCTCGTAGTTCCCCGAATCGATTTCCTCGTCCCACGAAATCACCGACTCGACTTCGGAAAATGCCTTCGAGGCATACCCCCCCCGAGTATTTTCTGATATTTCACCTCGCAGGAACGAATCGCATCCGGAACGGAAATCTTTATATTCAGCCGTCCCGTCCCGTCCTGCATCTCAGGCTCGACGGGTATCTCGCCGGAAACCGCGTCCCCGCCGCGAAGGAGGAGAACGACCTTCCCGAATAGAACCCTGACCGTTTTCTCCGCCCCGCCTTCGTTTATGGTTGTCGTGCCCGAAGCCGTTATCGTATACTCGGTACCGTCCTCCGAAACCGCAAGGTCGCCGAACGAGAAGCTGATGCCGTCGACATCCGCCTTGTACGTCCTGCCGCCGCCCTCCGCGACAACGGAATAAGTGATTTCCTCGGACAGCGACGGCAGGACAGTCCGCGCCGATGATGTCCGCCTCGCGCGCGGAAAAACGCCGTCAAGGGCAACCGTCCCCCGAAAAGAAGCCGTCCCCGAAAAAAGCTCTGCAACGGATTCCGCGCTCTCATTTCCGCCATCATCATCATCGCCAAAAAGGCTGCACCCAAAGGAAAACACGGCGGAAAGCACAAAAACGAAAAGAAAAAAACGAAAAGCAGTTTTCATACGCACGACTCCCCTTCACAGAGATTTTACTATGAAAACAACCAAATTGTAAGAAAGCTCTTATCCGTCACGAATGGCAGGATGCACCACTCGTCAACCCGGACTCGTTTCGGGGTCTCATTTGCAAATCGATGGTGAAACGGGGCCGGCATGGCGCGACGCGAAGGGCGAGTCGGAAAACTTCGCCGCGCCCGCCCAAAAAATCGAACAGCCCCGCAAAATCAAAGCGGGCGCCCCTCCCCCCGTTCCTTTGAGGGAGCCGCCGACACAGCCTCGCTTTCGGCTTCCTCGCGCTTTGCCTCGCGCTTGTCGCGCACGTCCGCGAACCCGACCATGAGCGACACGATTCCGACAACCGCGGAAAAAACCGGCGACGCGCCCTTGAGGAAAAGGACGATGTCGCTGCCCCAGCCCAAGCCGAACGCCCCCGACGGAAGGCACGCGAAGACGGTGAAAAACACGAGAACGAAACCGATTATTATTGAAATCATAGCTCCTCCAAAAAAGCGCGAAAAAGCGCCGAAATCACAAAGAAACAATCGCACATTTTCCGACGAAACGCAACGACGGCGAAAAAGCGGCGAAAGCGGAGCCAAAAATCGCGGTATGCCGGCGGTTCTGCCTCATGACAGCAGCCGGCGGAGGGAATGCCGGCAGGATTATTTTATGCAGATAATGTCGATTTTTTATCCTGACCTGAAAATCGCCGGCAATTTTTTCTTCACAAATAATCAAACAAGATGGTAAACTATTGGAATGTTTTCAACGGACGGATTCAGGCTCGTGCTTGAAAAGCTCTCATCCCCAATCCTCGTTTTGGAGCCATTGCCACAAAAAGCGAAGAGCGGGGCCACACGCAATGATTTCTCGGTCGTTTTTATGAACGAATCGTTCAGGCGATTTTTCGGCGAGGACAACTGCTTCGACAAGCTGTCCTCATACAAGGAAAACGAGCCTCTGTCGAGCAGGCTCATCGAGCTTGTCGAGACTGTCATGGAAACAGGAATTCCGATAGAGAAAACGTTCCGCTCAAAAATATGCGGGCATTGGTTCAAGCTGATAATCGACAAAATCGAGGACGCGCTCTTTTCGGTGACGTTCATAAACGTTGACGACGACAAGAAATTCGAGGAGCGCCTTGCCGAGCAGAACAGGAAGCTCAAGGATTTGAGCGAGAAGCTTGAATTCAACGCGTTCCACGACATGATGACGGGGCTGCTCGGAAGGAAGAAATTCGAGTCGGACTTCCTCGAATGGGCGTCGAAGGCATCGTCGCTCGGGCAGAAATTCGGGATAATGCTCGCCGACCTAGACGACATGAAGATAATAAACGACTCGCGCGGGCATTCGGCGGGCGACGAGCTGATTGTGAAGGCGGCAGAAATCCTCAAGAAAATCGAGACGGAGGATATGCGCGCCTACCGGTTCGGGAGCGACGAATTCATCATCATGATGAACAAAATCGAGTCGCACGGGACCGCGCTCAACATGGGGAACCTCATCCTCGAGCTTTTCAACGAGCGCGGAGTGGAATTCTCCGCGGGAATTGCGGTCTACCCCGACGACGGCACCGATTTCGAGAAGCTTTTGCGGTACACGGACATGGCGATGCTCGACTCGAAGAAGCACGGGAAGAACAGGGTCGGCATTTTCCAGAACGTCATGCAGGACCGGTTCATGAAAAAGCTCTCCATACAGAACAAGCTCAACGACGCATACGGGAAGAACGCGTTCCAGAGCGATTTCAGGCAGTACTACCAGCCGCAATACGACATAGCGACGGGAAAGCTGCGCGGGTTCGAGGCGCTGCTCAGATGGCACGACGAGTCGCTCGGCTGGATTTCCCCGGAGCAGTTCATCCCCATCGCGGAGGAGACGCGCCTTATGGTCCCGCTCGGCGAGTGGGTCATGGAGATGGCGCTCAAATCCCTCCGCGAATGGATAGACAACTACGGCTTCGACGGGATAATGAGCGTGAACGTCTCGCCCGTCCAGCTCAAAAAGCCGACGTTCATCTTCGACCTGTCGAATTTCATCGAGCAGTACCAGATTCCGACGAAAAACCTCGAAATAGAGATAACGGAGGGCGTGTTCATCGACAACAAGGAGGAGATTCTCGGGACGCTGTCGCAGGTGCGCGCGATGGGAATCGGCATTTCGCTCGACGATTTCGGGACGGGATACTCCAGCCTGAGCTACCTGCAGAAGCTTCCGATAACGGCGCTCAAAATCGACAAGTCGTTCATCTCGAACATCGGCAACCTCGGGTTCGAGGCGGACATAACGGACACAATCGTGTCGCTCGTCTCGAAAATGGGGCTCGACACGATTGCCGAGGGCGTCGAGAACGAGGAGCAGCTTTCCGTCCTGCGGAAGATAAAATGCCGCGTCGTCCAGGGATTCCTCAAAGGCAAGCCGATGACGAAAGAGGACTGCGAGAACATATTCCGGGACCCTCAGGGGCGGTAGACGACGTAGCGGACGCGCCCGGACTCCACGGCGGCGCGGATTTCCTTCTCGCGCTGCGTGAGCTGTGATTTTCCCGTCTTCACCTCGATTATCAGCAATTCCTCAATCGGCTTCCCCTCGGACGCGCCGGGAAAGCCGACGAAATCGACCGGTTTCCCGACGAACCTGACGTCCCCCGGATTGCACGGGAACCCCGGAAGGAACGCCGCCACCTGCTCGGCGACCTGCCCGCCGATGATGGCGCGCGACTTTTTCACGGCATCGCGCCGCTCGCCCGCTATGTCGGCGGAATTCATCTTTTTCCCGCGCCGCACGCCAAAAAAGAACGCGGCGAAGCAGGCGGCGCACAGTGTCAGCGCCATGACGGAAACGAAAAGCGCGACCGCGGCAAAGTCGAATCCGGAAAGACGGACGAGGAATTCAGTCATCCCCGTCCGCTTCCCAATCATCCCCGTCGTCCTCCTCGAATTCACCGTACATGTCGAAAAGCAGGTCGGCGAGGCGCGAATACTCCTCCTCCGTCTCGGAAAGCACGCGGCTGTCCGTCCCGTCGACGACGAAGCTTTCCGCGTAGTTCTCCATCAGCGAAAGCGCGAGCGCGAAATCCTCGTCATCAAGGCCGAACAGCGAATCGACGCCGGAAATTTTCGGCATGAGAGAGGAAAGCGCGGACAAATCCTCGTCGTAGCATCCGACAATCTCGTCGCGAATTTTTTCCCCAAGACGGGAATTCGAAGCGCACTCGGCACGCTCATCCTCAAGCATCGCCTTCATCCGGCGGAATATCTCGGCAACAAATTCATCATCATTCATGGAAACGATTATACAAAATCGCGGCGGGCAAAGAAACATGCCCGCCAGAGAGAATTCCCCGGCGTTATCGAACAGGACTATTTGCTGTATAATCATACGCATGGACAATGAATTCAAAACAAGGCTTGAGAAGATAGAATCAGTTCTCGGAAGATACCTTCCGAAAAGCGCGGACGAAAAATGGGCCGCATCGTCGTTCGGGAACATCGACGCGTGCATAGGCGCGCCCCACTTCGCGCAGCTTCTGGAACCGACGCGGAACCTGCTCGAGCTCGGCGGAAAACGGTGGAGGCCGCTCCTGCTCGTCCTCTGCGCGGAAATGGCATCGCGCGGCGACGAAAAAATGACGGGGAACGCGTACGAGCTGACGCCGCTCGTCGAATTCGCGCACACGGCGAGCCTCATCCACGACGACATAGAGGATTCGGCGGACACGCGCAGGGGAAAGCCGGCGGCGCACATCGCGTTCGGGCTGGACAGGGCGCTCAACGCGGCAAGCTGGCTCTATTTCCAGGCGGTCTGCTGCACGGGGAAAGTCGACGCTGACGAGGGGACGAAATCGGCGCTGACGGGGATTTTCATGGAGGAGCTCAGGCGGCTGCATCTCGGGCAGGCGATGGACATCATGTGGCACAGGAACCCGGAGATGATTCCGAGCGCGGACGAATACAAGGCGATGGTCAGGAACAAGACGGGGACGCTCGCCCGACTCGCGGTGAAGGTCGGCATTATCGCCGGTGGGGCGGGAACGGAGAAGGCCGACGAAGCCGGAAAAATCGCGGAGGACATCGGGACTGGATTCCAGATAATCGACGACGTGGTGAACCTGACGACGGGAAATCCCGGGAAGAAACGGGGCGACGACATCGTCGAGGGAAAGAAGAGCCTTCCCGTGCTCCTCCACCTCGAATCGAATCCGGGCGACGCGGAAAAGCTCGCGTCACTTTTCAGGAAGGCGCACGACGAGGGAATCGACTCGCCCGCCGTCGAGGAGGCGATTTCCGTCATCGCGGGAAGCGGGGCAATCGAGAAGGCGCGCAAAGCCGGAAACGCGATGATAGAGGAAAAAAGCGCGGCGCTCTCGGGGCTGTTCGGAACGGACGGCGGGAATGCCTCGATTCTCATCGGAAAGCTGTTCGCATCGATGAAAAAGTAGGCCCGGCTCAGGAAGCCAAAAAGGAGGAGGAGAAGTACCATGAAAGAATCTGTCGAAACCCTAAACAACAACGCTCTCCACCTTGCGGAAAAAGGGAGCTACGACGAGGCAATCGAATGCCTGAAAAGGGCGCTCACGCTCGACCCGCTGAACCATCTGATTTGGTTCAATCTCGGGGTTACGTTCCGAGACTGCGGGATGATGAAGGAGGCGGCGGACTCGTTCGCGAAGGCGCACGACATCGACGAGGACGAGGAATCATACACGGACGCGCTGGCGATAACGCGGATGAACATGGGGAACATAGACGAAGCGATGCAGCTGTGCGCGGAGGCGCTGACGAGGAACGAGATGAACGCACGAATCTGGAACACGTTCGGCGTCCTGTACTTCAACAAGAACGAGATGGATTTGGCGGCGGAGGCGTTCGAGAAGGCGGTGATGATAAACCCGTATTATTACGACGCGCTCTACAACCTGCGCGACACGTACGAGGAGATGGGAAACAAGGACGGCATGAACCTCTGCATCAAGCAGATGAAGCTCATAAAGCAGAACAAGGGGGCGAGCAATGCGTAGCTTCGCGATTGTCAGGGAAATCATAGACGACGGGGAAATCATGGTGCTCCCCCTCATAACGGGCGCGTGCCAGACGTGCGAGTCCGGATGCCTCAAGCAGGGAAAACCGTTCGCCGTCCTGAACAAACGGAAAATCGACGTCAAAATCGGCATGACCGTAAAAATAGGATATCCCGCCCCGATTCTCGCCGCCGAGGGAATACTGTCGTTCATAATCCCCATACTCTGCTCGATTGCGGGGCTTTTCTTCGCGCCGCGCATAGCCCAGGATGTCCTGGGAATCCAGATTGGAAGCCGCACGGAGGAAATAAGGGCGCTCGGGGCTGTCGCCGCATTGATTTTGTCGGCGGCTACCCTTTTCGCGATAAGCCGCTCCAGCCTTCATCTGATGAAGCCCGAAATAATGCAGGCCGTCTGACGGAGGCGGCGCACAAAGGAGGAACGCAATGAGAAAAACGCTGAAACTGATACTGCCTGCCGTTCTCCTCTCGCTATTCGCCAAGGAAGCCTACCCGTACCGGACGCTCCGCATCGTCGGCATCGATTCCCGCGTATGGAAGGAAATCACGATACCGGATGGCTGGATTTACCTTGACTGCCAGGACTCATTCATCGAATATCCGGAAGTCATCGAGCCGACGATTCACTACACGCTGCATTTCAAAGACGAGCGAAACCACCGTCTGGAGCTCCGGTTCAGACGGTTCAAAGGGAAACTCGAGGAATACGCCTATCTTTTCGACATGACCGATTTCAGCGAGACATACATAAGGATTCGGAAACGCGAAAAGCCGGAATAAAAAAATCAGGCGATGCTGCGAATAAGCATGCTGAAACAAAGACGGCCATTGAGCAAAGTCGAAATGACCGATTCTTGCATGGCAACGAACGGGCTTCGGCTACGCCCCGCCACCAAAATCAGGCCACCCCGGCCGAGTTTCACGCGCGGACAAAAAAAGCCGCCGAAGGAAACTTCCCCCGGCGGCTTTCCGTCTGTCCCTGCCTGCAAAAACGGCTGATTTATTTTCCTGTCATACATCCGCCGAAAATCCGGACATAGCCTCTGCTTTTTTATGCGTGCTCTTTGGCGAGCTTTGATATCTCCGACGCCATCTGCTCAAGGCTGACCTGACGCTGCACCGCGCCAAGCTCGAACGCGGCTTTCGGCATTCCGTACACGATTGCCGATTTCTCGTCCTGTCCGAGCGTCCACGCGCCCTGCTTCCTCATCTCGGCAAGCTCGGCGGCCCCATCTTTTCCCATTCCCGTCATTATGACGCCGAGGCATTTGTTCTGGTACACTTTTGCCATCGACTCGAAAAGGACGTCGGCCGACGGGCGATGGCCGTTCCGCTGCGGCTCCTGCGACAGATGAACCGTCTTCCGCCCGAAATTTCCCGTTCCGACGAGAATGTGGAAATTTCCCGGCGCGATATATATGTGACCTTCCTCCACCGCGTCGCCCTCCTCCGCCTCCTTGACGGACAGCGGGCATATTTTGTCGAGCGAATTCGCGAATTCCTTCGTGAATCCCGCCGGCATATGCTGGACGACAAAAATCGGCTGCTTCAAGTTCGGGTCTATGTTCTTGAAAACTTCCCTCAGTGCGTTCGGCCCGCCCGTCGAGATTCCTATCGCAATCGCCTCGATTCTGCCGGGCTCGCGCAACGGATTAATCGTCGCGGGTCCTTTCTGCGCGGCTGGCGCCGCCTCAAAGCGGGGTTTCTCCCTTCTTTCCCGCTCCGACGCGAGGAATTTGTTCGCGGCGTCGGTTCCCATGGCAGACTGGAGCTTTCGCGTCATCGCGCGCTCGTTGGCGAGGTGGGAGAAGAAATCGGACGACTGGACGGTCCTGCCCTTCCTTCTGGCATACTGACCGCCGTAAGAGGAAATCAGCTCCGTAAGCCTGTCAGCGACGGAATTGATGTCGGCGGAGACGGAACCGTTCGGCTTCGTGATGAAATCGCTCGCGCCAAGCTCAAGGCACTGCATAGTGACGGCGGCTCCGCGCTCGGCGATGGAAGACAAAATGATTACGGGGATGTCGATATTATGCTCGCGCCTGTACTTGAGGAATTCGATTCCGTTCATTACAGGCATCTCGATGTCGAGCACGATGACATCGGGATTGAGAAGCGGAATCTTCTCTATAAGGAACTGCCCGTTCATCGCCTTTCCGACAACCTTCATTCCCTCAGTCCCATCGATTATGCGGGAAATCAAATTCCTCATCAAAGCAGAGTCATCACAAATGAGAACTGAAATATCTTCCATAACAAAACTCCCAAACTAGATATTCTTTTGGTACAGACACGCCCAATCGGTTTTCAGGAACTCGAATTTCGTGTCCATGCCAAAAAGCGACTCGGAATGCCCGATGAACAGGTACGACTGCGCTCCCATCGAATTCCAGAAGCGGTCAATCGTAGACTTTTGGGCAGCCTCGTCAAAATATATGAGGACGTTGCGGCAGAAAACCACGTCCAGATTTCTTGCCCCCGAATCGTTGCGGAGGTTGTGATAATCGAATTTTATAGTCGCCATCAAATCGCTCTTGACCTGATAGCCCTTGTCGCTCTTGATGAAATACTTGTCGAGGTACTTCTGGGGAATGCCGGCGATGCGCGATTCGGGATAGAACCCCTGCTGCCCGACCATCAGCGACTTGAGCGAAATATCGGACGCCGTAATCTGAAATCGGAATCCCGCGGGAAGGATGTCCGCGAGAATCATCGCAATCGTATACGGCTCCTCGCCCGTCGAGCATCCGGCGCTCCAAATCTTTATCACAGAATCGCCCGTCTTCTTCTTCCGCTCGATGATATGAGGAATCACATAATGAACAAGCGCGTCGAAATGAGGCTGGTTTCTGAAGAACCGGGTAAGGTTCGTCGTCACAGAATCCAGCATTATCTTCATTTCTTCTTTATTGGACGTTATGAGACGATAGTATTCCTGCACCGAGGTCAACTGCTTTTCGCGAAGTTTTTCCTTTAGCCTGCTGTCGAGGATTGAGCGGTTCGTCGATGAAAACGTTATCCCTGATTCATCGTAGATGACCTTGCGGAACATGTCGAATTCCGCATCTGTTAATAAATCTGCCATAGACGCCATTATACACCCTTAAAACAAAATTGTAAATTTTTTTGGATTCCACCTCCCCAATACACGAAACCGCAGCCTTTTCCGCCCCACGGCAAAACAAATCTTATAACGCAAAAAAATCAAATAACCAGCCGCCACCCCAACAAAGCCGAACTCAGAACGCGAAAACGACCTGCACCCGCCGCCCCCGGCACGGAAGGTGAGCCACGCGCACCGGCGCACGCTTGCTCCGACCAAGCCGAACTCAGAACGCGAAAACGACCTGCACCCGCCGCTCCCGGCACGGAAGGTGCGCCACGCGCACCGGCGCACGCTTACTCCTACAAAGCCGAACTCAGAACTCGAAAATGAACAAGCAAACAGCCCTCCCGGGCACGGAAGGTGCGCCTCGCGCACCGGCGCACGCTTGCTCCGACCAAGCCGAACTCAGAACGCGAAAACGACCTGCAAGCGCGTGTGCGCTCATTGAGAATCAGTGCCGTTTGATGGTAGAATCGCAGAATTATGAGCAAATATATTCTTGTAACAAGTGGTGTATGTTCCAGTCTTGGCAAAGGCGTCGCGACCGCCTCAATCGGAAGCCTCCTCGAATCGAGCGGACTCAAAATAGCTATCATGAAGTGCGATCCTTACATCAACATTGATGCAGGAACAATCAGCCCCTACCAGCACGGGGAAGTGTACGTTACGGAAGATGGCGCGGAGACTGATTCCGACCTCGGGAATTATTCGCGGTTCACGAGCGTCCATCTCAGCAACGAGAATCTGGTGACGATCGGAAAGGTCTACAAAACCGTCATAGAGAACGAGCGCGCAGGACGGTACAACGGGCGCACGGTTCAGGTAATCCCCCACATAACCGACGAAATAAAGCGCAGGATTGTGGCGACAGGCTCCAGAACGGGCGCCGACGTCGTCATCGTCGAAATCGGCGGGACTGTCGGCGACATCGAGTCGATTCCGTTCCTCGAAGTCGCGCGGCAGCTCTCCCACGAGATGGGGAAGCACAACTGCATCACCGTCCACCTCACGCTCGTGCCGACGATAATCGGAGGCGAGCTGAAGACGAAACCGACGCAGCAGTCGGTGAAGAAGCTCCAGGAAATGGGAATCCAGCCCGACATTCTCCTCTGCAGATGCGACAGAATGATTGACGACGACATGAAGAGAAAAATCGCGATGTTCTGCAACGTCGGAGTCGGTTCGGTCTTCACGTCGACGGATTTCGACAGGACAATCTACGAACTTCCGGTCATCTTCCACACGCAGGGGCTTGAGAAGAAAGTCTTCGACAAGCTCGGCCTCGAAGGAAGAACCGCTAACGTCGACTCATGGCTTTCGTTCAAGGAAAAGCTCGACAAGGCGGAGCGGAAAGTCACCATCGCGATGGTCGGGAAGAAGGACTATCTCGACGACTGCTTCAAATCGGTGCGCGAGAGCATTTTCCATGCCGCCGTCACGAATTTCGGCGCGGACGTGGAGATAAAGAAGATTGACGCGGAATCGCTGGAGGAGACGAAGGATATCGCCCCGATTTTCGCCGGCGTCGACGCAATCGTCATTCCGGGAAACTACGGGCAGCGCGGATTCCTCGGTCTTCTCCAGACGGTCAAATACGCGCGCGAGAACAACGTCCCGTTCCTCGGAATCGACCTCGGGATGCAGCTCATGGCGATAGAGACGGCGCGTTCGCTCCTCCAGTGGAAGGACGCCGACTCGACCGAATTCATGCAGAACGCGACGCACGCGATAATCTCGCTCCCCGAGGAGCAGAGCGGCGTCAGCGCATCGGGAATAATGAAGCTCGGCTCGTCGAAAGTCAGGATTTGCGAGGGCTCGCGCCTTCACGGAATTTTCGGCAGCACGGAGACGAACGAGCGCCACCGCTCAAAATACACTTTCGACAAGAAATATGCCGCAGACATGGAATCGAAGGGGCTTTCAATCTCCGCGTATTCCGACGAGGACGGGCAGACCGAGGCGTTCGAATGGAAGGACCACCCGTGGGGAATCGGCGTCCAGTTCCATCCCGAATTCATCTCGCGCCCGATGACTCCGCATCCGCTTTTCACCGCATTCGTCGGAGCCGCGCTGAAAGCCGCAGAGGAAAAATGAGGCTCAGGCCGCACCACAGCATGTGCCTCCAGTTCTTCGTGGGAAAAGGATACAGCGCCCCGTTCAACAGGAAAATGAGCGAGACGCTTTCCCTTCCCAGCGACACGAAAGTCACCGTCACGTTCGGCTTGGACGACATATGCGGGCACTGCCCGAACCATCCGGACGGAAAGTGCACGTCGGAGGCGCATGTAAGCGAAATCGACTCCGCGGTCGCGTCGATACTGTCGTGGACGGAAGGAAGCGAGACGACGCTCGGGGAATTCATCGCGCGCGCCGAGCAGGATATCACGCGGAAAGGGCTTCTCAGAAAAACATGCGGGAACTGCTCGTTCATGGAGATATGCGCGCCTCTCGCGGAAGGAAAGAAGGAGCCGCGCATATGAAGACGGCAGCAATCGCCCTATCGTCGCTCATCATCATCCCGTCATGCTCGCTCCAGTACGCGCGCGAGGAAAACCCCGAAAGCGCAAATCCCGAATTCACGTTCAACAACGCGCGCTTCTTCCGCGTCGAAAAAAACAGGACGACGATGGAGATGAGCGCCGCGAAAATCGAGCAGTACAAGACGGACTCGATGTCATTCGCGAAGGACGCCGAATTCAGGACGTACAAGGACGACGGAGCGCTTGAGACGAGCGGAAGATGCGACCTCATATCCGCGGACACGGGAAACGAGCGGTACATGATGTTCGGAAACATAACCGTGGACGTGAAATCGCAGGAGATGACCATACAGGCGGAGTCGCTCAACTTCGACCAGAAGAACGAGCAGATAACGGGCGGCGCACAAATGCCCGTGCGCGTCACGAAAAACGGGACGGAAATCGAGGGAACCGGATTCAGCGCGAGCGGGGTCAGCAAGACGTTCTCGTTCAGCAGCGCCGTGTCGGGAACAATCGAAACGGACGACGAAAACGGAGAGGAAACCGAAAAATCCGATGGAAAATAGACGAAAAACCGCACGACGCATTACGCTCATGCTCGCGCTCGCCGCCCTTTTCGCAAAAGCGGAAGCCGAGACGATAACGTTCAGCGCGGACTCGATGAGAGGGCGGAACGGAAGCAGGACTGACGAGACGAAGCTCACGGGAAACGCGTTCGTGAAGACAGGGACGATGGAGATAAAGGCGGATTCGATAACGATGAGCGGCGACAACTTCCGCTACATAACTGCGGAGGGAAACGTCGACGGGAACAACACGGAAAGCGAGATGACGTTCACCTGCGGGAGAATGAGATACGACAGGACGACGAAAATCGCAATCCTTGAGGATACCGTCCATCTCCTCGACACGAAAAACGACGTCACCGCCGACGCGCAGATAATCGAATACAACCAGGACACGGAAGTCGCGCTCATGCAAATCGGCGTGCGGCTTCTGCAGAAGGACAACGTCTGCACCGCGGCGCACGCCATCTACCGAAAAAAGGAGCAGACGCTCGACCTCAGCGGAAACCCGAAAATCGTGCAGGGAGACGACAGTTTCCGCGCGCAGGAAATTTCGCTGAACCTCGAAACGGACGAGATAACGCTTGACGGCCGCGTAAGCGGAACTGTCACCGACTCAAAGGAAAAGCAGGAATGATGAATTTCCCGAAACCATCAGAATCAGAATCGCTCGACGCCCTGAACGGCGTCCCCACGACGATGGACATCTACGATTCGCTCGACTCCCTGTTCTCACCTCAAAAGATTCCTGCCGAACCCGTCCCCGCCCCACGCCCGAGCCTGTTCAGAACGCTCCTCGAAAAAATCGCAGGGAAGAGAGAGAGGAAAGCGGAGAGAGGAAAGCGGAGAGAGGAGAGAGGAGAGCGGAGAGCGGAAGGTGCAATTAGCTCCGACGGGGAAAGCAATCTTGCTAGAGCAGAAAGCGGAGAGCGGAAAGGTGAAAGTGAAATCGGCTCCGACGGGGAGATGCGGAACGGGGAAAGCAATCTTGCGAGAGCGGAAAGAGGAGAGCGGAAAGCGGAAAGTGCAATCGGCTTTGACGGGGAGATGCGGAACGGGGAAAGCAATCTTGCGAGAGCGGAAAGCGGAGAGCGGAAAGGTGAAAGTGCAATCGGCTCCGACGGGGAGATGAGGAACGAGGAAAGCAATCTTGCGGAAGCGGAGAGCGGAAAGCGGAAAATTGAAAGTGCAATCGGCTTTGACGGGGAGTTGTGGAACGGGGAACGCAATCTTGCGGAAGCGGAAAAGGGGAAACTTGAAGAGGAAATTGCACAGCTGAAGGCTGAAATTGCTGTGCTGAAAGCGGAGAGCGGAGAGCGGAAAGCGGAAAGCGGAAAGCGGAAAGCGGAAAGTGCAATCGGCTCCGACGGGGAGATGCGGAACGGGGAAACAGACATCGCGAAAGCGGGGGGCGACGAGGGCGAAGTTAGTTCCGACATGGAAAGCGAAGGCACGGAAGGGACGCGGATTTCGCTTGAGAAGGACGGGGAGTTCGGGAGACGGAAAAGAGCGCACGTGCTGAAGGCGGAGGGGCTAAAGAAGGTCTTCGGAAAGAAGACGGCGGTGTTCGACGTGTCGTTCGAGGTGCACACGGGGGAAATCGTCGGGCTGCTCGGGCCGAACGGTGCGGGAAAAACGACGAGCTTCTACATGGTCGTCGGATTCCACAAACCCACGCTCGGAAGAATCCGGCTCGACGACGACGACATCACGGAGCTTCCGATGTACAAACGCGCGCAGCTCGGAATCGCATACCTTCCGCAGGAGGCAAGCGTTTTCAAGAAGCTGACTGTCGAGGAGAACATCTGGGCAATTCTTGAGATGCGGAAGGAACTTTCCGACGAAGAGACAATCGCGGCGATTCCGAAAGCGTGGAAAAAACTATCGGAAAAAGGAAGGCGGAAAATCCTTGAGGCGACGGGAGAGGACAAAATCGCGCGAGAAGACGGCAGCTGTTCGCCGGGTGCCGAGGAGACGGACGCAATACTGCAAAAATGCGGAGAGCTTTCCCGCGGGGACAAAAGCAAGCTTCTCCGGGCAGGAAAACGCGAGATTCTCGAGAACCTCATCGACGAATTCACAATCGGGCACATCAGGAAGCAGTTCGCCTACACGCTTTCGGGCGGGGAACGGCGGAGGACGGAAATCGCGCGCGCGCTGGCGAACAACCCGAAATTCATCCTGCTCGACGAGCCGTTCGCGGGAATCGACCCGATTGCGGTCTCAGACATAAAGGGAATCATCAGGCATCTGGCAAAACGAGGAATCGGCGTCCTCATCACCGACCACAACGTGCGCGACACGCTTGAAATAACGGAGCGGGCGTATATTGTAAGCCGCGAGGACGAAATGGGAGGAAACATCGGCGGGCACATACTTGTCTCGGGCGACAAAAAGACGATTATCGAAAACCCCGAGGCGCGCCACATCTACCTCGGCGACAATTTCAAGATGTGACGGAAAGGAAAATATTACGATACGTCTGCAGAAACAAAAACGGCCATTAAGCAAAGTCGAAATGACCGATTCTTTCATGACAAAATCTGAATAAACCGTTTTTCCGGACAAAGCAAAAAAAACGGAGGAACAAATGAAGTGTACCCCAATTATTGGACACTTTAACTAACGGACTTAAAGGACTTAGTTCTGTATTCAACAGGGCTGAGTCCTTTTAATTTTAACTTAATCCGTCTGTTGTTATAATAATCAATGTAATCG
>Ga0256407_10002303_pt1 | contig 36908 bp, 36 predicted proteins | sample RumenRJG_04DNA_FD_193489 | JGI IMG/M metagenome (GOLD analysis project Ga0256407, IMG submission 193489) | Bovine rumen microbial communities from Lethbridge, Alberta, Canada - RJG_04 | ecosystem: Host-associated > Mammals > Digestive system > Stomach > Rumen | place: Canada: Alberta...
TGACTACCCCGGGGAGGGTCCCCGCCACAACCAGCACTTCTCGCGCAAGCTCAAGGCTGATATCTTCATCGACGACCGCAATCTCGGTGGCCTCCCAGACTGGGGCACCATCTATCAAATGATCACCCACCACCAGTCCTGGCAGGAGAAGATCCATGACTTAGCTCAGTCTGACCAGACTACTCTCCCCCCTCCCCCCAAGAGAAAGTGGTGGCCTTTCTAATGCATTCTTCTTTTTCTTTCGTCACCGAAAGATAAAAGAATCAAAAAGAAAGGTGCAAAAACGTCCTGTCTCGGAGGCCGGAACAATAAATCCTTCAAATCGCTCAATGAACTCGCTACGCTCAAACAGCATTTCGCATTTCGTTACTCAGATTGCTTTTCGCAATCAGAGACTCAATAATGATTCAAAGGATTTACATTCCTCTAAAGACCTCCTCGTGCGGAATGTTTTTGATAACAAAATAATGGCGTGTCCCGCCATACCAAAACAGAGAAAAGTTGTCGGTATCTGCAACTTTTCGTGTTACATCCTTCCAATATAGGGGAAGGCTTGGTTAGGGTGGATGCTTCTTTGCTTCTTTCTTCGCGCCGAAGAAAGTAAGAAAAATACCAGCAGGGTTTAACCCTGCAAAAATAGATTTTAATTTTTAAAACAATAACTTTATGAAAAAACTCTTTTCTTTAACCCTTTTAGCCGCAACGCTAATGCTTATGACGTCTTGCGGCACTAGCAAATCCATTGCTTACATCCAAAACAGCGACAGCATCAACTACGACAACTCCCGCTACTTGTACGACGCCAAAATCATGCCCAAGGATCAGCTGACCATCTCAGTCAACACAGTCAACCCCGATGCCTCAACCCCCTATAACCTCTTGCTTCAGAATACCTATTACCAAGGTCGTTCTGTCGCATCAAGTGGTGGAATGCTGATGCCCTATCTGGTGGATAACAACGGTTATATCACCTTCCCCGTGGTGGGTCGCCTGAAGGTTGCTGGTCTTACCAAGACCGAGTGCCAGGATTTGATTCTCGAAAAGATCCGCCCCTTTATGGCTGAGAGCGAGAAACCAGTGGTCACAGTCATTATGTCCAGTTATTCCGTGTCCGTATTAGGCGAAGTGAATCGCCCGGGTAGCTTCCAGGTGGGCCGTGAGAAGATTACCATTTTCGAAGCATTGTCTCAGGCAGGCGACCTGACGATCTATGGCGTACGTGACAAGGTGAAACTCATCCGTGAAGATGCGACTGGCAAAAAAGAGATCCACACCCTCGACCTTACCGATGCCAACATTGTGACCTCACCATATTATTACCTCCAGCAGAACGATATCGTGTATGTCGAGCCCAATAAGGTCAAGGCCCAGAACTCCCGCGTTGGTAACGCGACCACGTTATGGGTTAGTGGTACAAGTATCCTCATCTCTCTAGCCTCGCTTATTGTAAATATATTAAGGTAACCCCCAACCCCTCACCCAAAATCAAAGAGAGTTATCACTCACATTGATTTCCCGAAGATAGGTGTCTGCCCGATATACATCCGGCAGGATTGTTTCTCGGCTACCGCACGATAATGAAGAAACTTCTATCCTGGATTACAAATAATCAAAGCTGGATTTTGTTATTAGTTGCTTGTATAAGCTTCTATGCTGTATTCCAAATTAAGTTAGGATGGTTTTGGCCTGTTGGAAAAGTCGATAATCCTTTAGGCGTTAATTCAATTATTGACACACTGGCATGTAGCTATATAGCAGCTTATATCTTTTATTTATTAACAAATGGTATTACATCATTAACAAAGAGAATAAGGCTTACTCCAGTTATTCAGAACAGTGTAAAGGTAATCGGCAATAAGTATATTCGATCTATTCTGATTGAGTTTGCAAGAGAAACAGGAATACAAGCCAATTACTTGGATGTAGAACATACTGCAGAGATACTTAGATCCAAAAATTGGGATGCAGAAATACCTATATACAAGAAATTTGAGGGTGTAAGCATTTCCTATTTTCGATATTTGAGTGCTAACTCACGTTATATAACGGATCATATTTTATTTGTAAGTCGTTATAGAGAATATCTGAAAATCGACCAGATTGTTGCACTCGAAGATTTCAATGAATTGTATTTCTTCAAACTAGTCGAATCATTGAGTAACCATTCAAGAATGACGGTTAATGAAGGTCGTGAGTCTATCATTGAGGAGTTCATCAAGATGCAGAAACAATATATAGAGTTGGAAAGGGCGTTTGGTATTTCTAATAAGTAGAATCTCAAAGAGGCTTGCAGACACATTCCGATGTGCAACCAATTGCTAAGAAGTGGCACGAGTATAGGTGCCAATAACGCCGAGGCAACAAATGCTGTTAGTAAAACAGACTATCGTTCGAAGTCGTATATAGCCTTAAAAGAAGCAAGGGAATCCTTATACTGGATAGACTTATTGCATAGAAACGAATATATAGATGATAGGCAGTATGAAAGTATTTATACAGATGCTGAAGAGCTAGTAAAGATCTTTGTTGCTAGGTGCAAGAAGTTAGATGCAGAGTTGAATGTTGGCAAATAAACTCAGCCCTCAGCCCTCAACCTTCAGACATCTTTTGGCCTGTTCTGAGAAAATCCGAGAGAAGTTGAAAAGACCGTTGTTTAACTAGAAAACAAAAATAAACATATTGAAAGACTATTTAACTAAAAGCGTAGTCAACCCAATTGTTCCATTGTGTGATACAAATCAAAAATAAGAATTTTGTAATTTCCCCTTTAAAAGAGCATTTCTTACAAGGAGGATGCATATACGAATGAAGAAATAAAATAGAAATTAGAATAATGAAAACAGCATTAATTACTGGTGTTACTGGTCAGGATGGTAGTTATCTGGCCGAGTTCTTGTTAGAAAAAGGATATGATGTGCATGGAATCATCCGTCGTTCGTCGGTAGATTTTCGTGAGCGTATAGCTCATCTCGAAGGTCAACCACACTTCCATTTGCACTATGGTGACATGGGTGACTCCATGGGTTTGGTACAGGTAGTGGATAAGGTACAGCCTGATGAGATATACAATTTGGCAGCACAGAGCCACGTGCAGGTTAGCTTCGACTCTCCCGAGTTCACGGCCGATGTCGATGCCACTGGAGTCCTGCGTATTTTGGAGGCAGTTCGTGCCTGCCACTTGGAGAAGACATGCCGCATCTATCAGGCATCAACATCTGAACTTTATGGTAAGGTAGAAGAGGTTTCCCAGAATGAGAACACCCCCTTCCATCCTTACAGCCCTTACGCTGTTGCTAAGCAGTATGGTTTCTGGATTGTCAAGGAGTACCGTGAGGCATACAACATGTACTGCTGCTCGGGTATTCTCTTCAACCATGAGTCAGAACGTCGTGGTGAGACCTTTGTGACCCGTAAGATTACTCTTGCAGCAGCACGTATCTCTCAGGGAGTACAGGATTGTCTGTACCTCGGTAACATGGACTCTCTGCGTGACTGGGGTTATGCTAAGGATTACGTAGAATGTATGTGGCTCATTCTTCAGCAGGACAAACCTGAAGACTTCGTGATTGCTACGGGTGTACAGCACTCTGTTCGTGAATTCACGGAACTTGCTTTCAAACATGCAGGTATTGAATTGAAGTTCGAGGGCGAAGGTATCAATGAAAAGGGCATTGTTGTCAAAGGTCCTGAAAACTTGATTGGTAAGGTTGTTGTAGCTGTTAGTGAGGACTTCTATCGTCCTACCGATGTCGTTAACCTCTGGGGCGATCCAACTAAGGCAAAAGCTAAGTTGGGTTGGAACCCGAACAAGACTTCATTTGAGGAGTTAGTGAGGATTATGGTTGAGCATGATATAGCTAAGGTTGCTGCTGAGGGAGCTGCTGCCAAGGTGCGCACTAACCTTGCCGAGTACTTAGAGAAAGGTATTGTTAAGTAAAAAACTTTAAAACGTGATACGCCATCTTGCTGACATAACTCCTGTCACTACTTCACATGGAGTTGGACAGAAGCGAGTTCTTCTCTCCAGCAATGAGTCCGGTTGCTCGCTCACACAGATAGCAGTAACAGAACTTAAAGCAGGTGAGATTGCTGCTGCCCATGTGCATCCAGATATGCAAGAGGGTTTCTATGTCCTTGATGGTGAGTTGGAGGTTTATCTTGATGGTAAAAAGACTATTTGTAGTAGGGATACCTTTGTATATGTAGAGAAATGCACTAGTCACGAAATGCGTGCTCTTACGAATAGTCGTATCATGACAATCGGATGCGTTATAGAGGCCAGTCGCAACAAACTTTATCCTATGCTCTTCAAGCAGAATCGCAAGACGCTTGTATGGGGAACAGAGGATTGGACTGTGTCTGGTGTACCGAATTCAGAGTCTGAGGTGGAAAACGGTACATGGGCGCGTTACAACCTGACAGAGGTTATATCACGAAGACCAGAAGAAATCCTTGGACGGCAGACCGCAATCAAGTATAACAATCAACTACCGCTTCTGGCAAAAATCATAGATGCCCATCAGGATCTCTCCATACAGGTACATCCCAATGATGAAATGGCCAAGCGCGAACATAACAAATTCGGCAAATCAGAGATGTGGTATATCCTTGATGCTGAGCCGGGAGCATTTCTCTATGCGGGATTTAAGGAATACATTACTCCAGAACAATACAAGGAACGTGTTGCTAACGGTACCATAACGGATGCTCTCGCAAAACATGAGGTACACAAAGGCGATGTGTTCTATCTCCCATCCGGTAGAGTTCACGCGATTTGCGGAGGCATTAAATTGGCAGAGATACAGCAGTCGTCTGATGTTACCTATCGTATTTTTGACTATAACCGTCCTGGACTTGATGGCAAACCACGTGAGTTGCATACCGAACTGGCGGCAAAGGCTATCGACTATACTGTCTATCCGGAATATAAGACACAGCATGAAGAGAATATTGGCGAAGCCAATGAAGTTCTGAATACCCCATTTTTCAGCATCAAGATAGTGGAGACCAATGAGCCCTTTCATAGGAATATGATAAAATACGACTCTTTCATTATCATTATGAATATTGGGGAACCGTTCACCATCCGAGTGCGTGCCACAGGGGATGAAGTGCTTGTGCCTGCCGACTCATCTTGTCTTATACCAGCAGCAATTGCTGATTATGAACTAATTCCTGCCCATGGCTCTGCAAAGATCATGGAGGCATTCATTAACAACAAGAAGTCTATTGGAAAAACCGTAAAGGACTTCTTCCATCTTTTTTCAAATTAATATTTATATGTTGGACAAATCATCTAAAATATATGTAGCTGGCCACAACGGCCTTGTGGGTTCTGCCATCTGGAACAACCTGCTGCAACGAGGCTACACCAACCTTGTAGGCCGCAGCCACAAGGAGCTGGACTTGACAGACCAGTATGCTGTCAAGAAGTTCTTTGATGAAGAACAGCCCGATGCAGTGGTGCTGGCAGCTGCCTTTGTGGGCGGCATCATGGCCAATATGCTCTACCGTGCCGACTTCATCATGATGAACATGAAGATCCAGTGCAATGTCATCAGTGAGGCCTACGCCCATGGCGTGAAAAAACTCCTCTTCCTGGGCAGCACCTGCATCTATCCCAAGAATGCACCTCAGCCTATGAAGGAGGACTGCCTGCTGACCAGCCCGCTGGAGTACACCAACGAGGAGTATGCCATTGCCAAGATTGCCGGCCTGAAGATGTGCGAGAGTTACAACCTGCAGTACGGCACCAACTATATTGCCGTGATGCCCACCAACCTCTATGGCCCCAACGACAACTTCCACTTGGAGAACAGCCACGTCATGCCTGCTATGATGCGTAAGATATACTTGGCCAAACTGCTGCACGAGGCTGACTGGCAGAAGATCCGTCGAGACCTCACTATCCGTCCCGTGGGTGCGAATATCAAGGAGAACGGTGAGCAGGTGCGCTATGTGATAGATGGCAATAGCGAAGAGGCACTCATTCGCAAGATACTGGCTTGGTACGGCATAGAAGACAATAAGGTAACCCTCTGGGGCACCGGCACCCCCCTCCGCGAGTTCCTGTGGAGCGAGGATATGGCAGATGCCAGTGTGCACGTGCTCTTGAATGTGGACTTCAGTGATATTATAGGTATAGAGAAGTACTCCAGCGTGCACTATGGTGTGGCTGCTGACGGAGTGGTTGACCGCAACCACAGTACCGGTCGTGGCGGCTATATCCCCAGCCTGGGTGAAATCCGCAACTGTCACATCAATGTGGGCACGGGCAAGGAACTCACCATCCGTGAGCTCTCCCAGCTTGTTGTCAAGGCCGTAGGCTTTGAGGGCGAAGTGGCCTTTGATGCCAGCAAGCCCGATGGCACTATGCGCAAGCTCATTGATGTGAGCAAGCTACACTCTCTGGGTTGGACGCACAAGGTAGAGATAGAGGATGGCGTCCAGAAACTGTTTGATTGGTATAAGCATAGTTTGTCGTAATTTAACAGTTAACAAATTAACATTTTTACGCCAACTGCGGCACGTGCGCGAAGGGCAAGAAATATTTAAAACAATGCGAAATAACCACATAGTAATAATGGCTGGTGGAGTAGGCAGTCGTTTCTGGCCGCTGAGTACTCCTGAATATCCGAAGCAGTTCATTGATATATTGGGCTGTGGACGTACTTTGATACAACTAACTGTTGACCGCTTTAAAGGCATATGCCCTATGCAGAACTTTTGGGTAGTCACCAATGCCAAATATGTTGATATTGTCAAGCAGCAATTGCCGGATATTCCTTCAGATCATATCCTTGCGGAACCCGCTGCACGCAATACTGCACCTTGTATAGCCTGGGCATGCTGGAGCATTAAGAAGGAAGATCCTTCAGCAAATGTTGTAGTTACACCCGCAGATGCAGTGGTAATGAATCCGGAGGAATTTCGCAGGGTGATTAGCAATGCACTTGCTTTTACTGAAAAGAAAAATGCTATAGTAACCATTGGTATAAAGCCCTCACGACCTGAAACTGGCTATGGCTATGTTGAGGCCAAAGATGCAGTAGAAGGTGAAATATGTGGAGTAAAGGCTTTCAAAGAGAAGCCAGACCACGAAACGGCAGAGAAATACCTAAAGGCCGGCAATTATCTTTGGAACGCAGGGATCTTTGTTTGGAATGTAGAAACAATTACAGACTGCATTACAAAGTATAAACCTAATATTGCATCTGACATGGATAAAATTGCTACCACAGGTGATGTGGCAGGCATCTTCCCTCTGTGCGAGAAGATTTCAATAGACTTTGCTGTGATGGAACCCGCAAGTGCAGATAGCTTGGTTTACACTCATCCCGCAGATTTTGGCTGGAGTGATTTGGGTAATTGGGCTTCTTTGCACGATAAGTTGCAGAAAGATGAAAATAACAATGGTGCCGTAGGCAATATTAAGCTCTATGAGTGCCAGAATTGTGTTGTTCATGTAGAGGATGCCAAGAAGGTTGTACTCCAAGGCTTGGATGGTTATATCTTTAGTGAAAAGAATGGCCAAATCCTCCTTTGCAAGCGTAGTGAAGAGCAGAGGATACGGGAGTTTTCAAGCGAGAATTGATTTTTATGAAGTCATACAGTCTACTAATATTGTAATATGATTTACGACAAGATAGATAATCTGGATACCTACGCTGGGCTCTCAGATAATATTCGTTTAAGTCTTAAGTGGCTATATGATGTTAAGCCTGATGTTGAAAAGGGCGTTTACGAGATAAATCCACATGTAAAAGCTGTTGTATCTGAATATACCACAAAGGTAATAAACGATAATGGCTACGAAGCACATCGCAACTATATTGACATTCAATATTTAATTAGTGGTGAAGAAGTGGTTTGTTGTTTGCCTTTGGAGTATCTGAATGAGATTAAAGCGTACAATAAAGATATTGATGCAGCATTTTTGGTAGAAGCTGGCATAAAACCACAAGAATTGCTTTTGGGGAATAGATATTTTACCATCCTTTACCCGCAAGATGGTCACATGCCGCAATTATGTGTCAATAGACCAGAAGTAGTAAAAAAGGTGGTTGTAAAAGTAAGAATTGGAGAATAAAACAAATACAATATATGTTCAATTTAGAAAAATTCATAAGTGATAGCGTGACCTTCCGTCCTGTGAGCATGTTTGCTCCAGATATTGAAGCAAACAAAGTAAAACTGACTGAGGAGATTAAGGGTAAGAAGGTCTGTGTGATTGGTGGAGCTGGAAGCATTGGTTCCAGTTTCATCAAGGCTGTGCTTCGCTTTGAACCAAAGAGTGTGGTGGTTGTTGACCTGAACGAGAACGGACTGGCAGAGCTGGTGCGTGACGTTCGTTCTACGCAAGGGCTGTATGTGCCGGACGAGTTCCGTTGCTATACGCTGAACTTCGCAGATCCTATTTTTGAGCGCATCTTCCGTGAGGAAAAGGGATTTGATATTGTGGCTAATTTCTCTGCTCATAAGCATGTGCGTTCAGAGAAAGATAGATACTCGGTTCAGGCTCTGATTGAGAATAACGACATCAAGGCTAAGAAGTTGATGGACTTACTCACAGTCTATCCTCCTAAACACTTCTTCTGTGTTTCTACAGACAAGGCTGCAAATCCAGTTAATATTATGGGCGCCAGTAAGCGCATCATGGAAGACTTGGTGATGGCATACAATAAGTACTTCAAGGTTACAACAGCCCGCTTTGCCAATGTGGCTTTCTCTAATGGTTCATTGCCTGACGGCTGGATTCATCGCTTACAGAAGAAGCAACCACTGGTGGCTCCTTCAGACGTGAAGCGTTACTTCGTTTCGCCTGAGGAGTCTGGGCAGATTTGTATGCTGGCATGTATCCTTGGTAAGGGTGGGGAGGTCTTCTTCCCGAAACTGGGTGAAGACCAGATGCTGACCTTCTCAGCTATCTGCGATGAGTTCGTGAAAGCAGAAGGTTTTGAGAAGAAACAGTGTGCCAATGATGCAGAGGCTGTTAAGTATGCTGCAGCAATGGGCTATGATAGCGAGACATATCCTGTAGTGTACTTTGGCTCTGACACCACAGGTGAGAAAGCCTACGAAGAATTCTATGTACCTGGAGAGAAGATAGATATGCAGAGATTCCAGGCCCTGGGTGTAGTGGAACAAACCACCCGCCATGAAATGGGTGAGGTGAATGGCTTCTTTGATAAGCTGGAAGGCATCTTCGCCAAAGAGGACTTCACCAAAGCTCAGGTTGTAGAAGCCATCAAAGAATTCATCCCCAATTTTGAACATGAGGAGAAAGGTAAGAATTTGGATCAGAAGATGTAAGTATTAGCGGCTACCGCTCTTACGCGCAAGCGAAGCCGCTTCAGGGGTAAGCGGATTTTCCACACAGTCCAAATGCCCCGGACATAAGGGGCGGGTAGCCCGCTGGTCTCTCATAAAACAAAAGGTTCAATTCCCAGCGGGCCTGCCCTTAATAAGAATTTGGCAGAATGAATAAACATTTCAATACAAGGTGCAGTGATTACGAGTTTTTCTTGCAAATGGCCCAGAAACTGGGAAAACAACAATCTATGATGGACTTTTATTATCTAAAGAATTGAATTGGGGAACAATTATACTACTATTATGAATACGTTTTACGTTATTATCGCATTATTAGTTGTGGCAGTTTTTGGAAAATGGGTTTTAATGATGTTAATATACCCGTTCCAAGTATTAGCAGTTCCTTACGAAACAAAACCGTCGCTAATACATAAATTGATGGCTGCACCTCACAGAGTATGGAACAAGTATTTGCTCCGTGGGGGATATGACCGTTGGATGCTCCATGAAGTAGCCTTTATCCCATCTCATCACCTTCGACGCTTCATTTATAAAACGCTAGGTGTTAAAATGGGGAAAAATAATGTTTTTTATTTTGGAACAGAGCTGCGCTCGCTTGCTAGTATTCAGATGGGCGATGGAAACCAAATTGGGGATAATGCATTATTAGACGGTAGGCGTGGATTGGTCATGGGAAATAACATAAATCTTTCGTCTAACGTTTCCATCTGGACATTGCAACACGATCATCGCGACCCAAATTTTGCCTGTCGTCCAGAGGGAGGGAAAGTTACTATTGGAGATAGGGCATGGTTGGGCTGTAATGTCATTGTATTGCCTGGTGTTACGATTGGAGAAGGAGCGGTATGCTGTGCCGGTTGCGTTGTTACTAAAGATGTTAAACCATATACCGTTGTTGCTGGAATTCCTGCAAAAAAGGTAAATGAGCGCCCTCACAATTTGACTTATCATTTTTCTGACAGGTCGTGTAGACTATTGTAATAGGAAAAGAACCTGAATAATATTACCATATAATGTCTCAAGATACACTCTCAAATAACAAAAGAATAGCAAAAAACACGATTTTTTTGTATTTTAGAACAATTGTAATACTACTTGTATCGCTGTATACCAGTCGTGTTGTCCTAAGTTCATTGGGCGTTGAAGACTATGGTATTTATAATGTAGTTGGCGGTTTTGTTGCTATGTTCTCGTTATTGTCTGGTGCCTTGTCAAATGCTATTAGCAGATACCTTACTTTTGAACTTGGACGAGGTGACAAAGAGAGACTTAAAGTGGTTTTTTCAACTTCTGTAACAGTTCAAATAATTCTTTCCTTAATTGTTGTTTTAATTGCAGAACTGGTCGGAATATGGTTCCTCAATTATAAAATGAACGTACCAGAAGAAAGAATGGTCGCTGCAAATTGGGTTTTTCAATGCTCTTTACTAACTTTTGCTATTAATCTCATCAGTATTCCATACAATGCAAGTATAATAGCCCATGAGAGAATGAATGCTTTTGCATACGTCAGCATCCTTGAAGCATTTCTAAAACTGGGTGCAGTTTCTTTGTTATTTATTATAGGATTTGACAGGCTTATTGTCTATGCGATATTGTTAGTAATTGTAGCCACTCTGATACGTTTAATATATGGTATTTATTGTGGTCGTCATTTTGAGGAATGTCACTATCGTTTTACCTTTAATAAGACACTAATTAAAGAAATGACATCATTGGCGGGATGGAATATGCTTGGGTCTAGTGGTTATATTTTGAACTCGCATGGTATCAACCTTCTGATGAATCTCTTCTTTGGAGTAACAATCAATGCAGCTAGAGGTCTTGCCGTGCAGGTAAATGCAGCAGTTACTCAATTTGTCAATAGTTTCACTACTGCTGTTAATCCACAAATAACTAAGTCCTACGCTCAGAATGATAAGGATTATACGTTCAAGCTTGTAATGATGAGTTCTAAGTATTCCTTTTTTCTTATGCTGCTTTTCGCTGTTCCTCTCATTGCAGAAACACCTATTATCCTTAAAATTTGGCTTAAGATAGTACCAGATTACACTGTTTTGTTTGTGCGACTTACCTTAATAGCTTCTCTTGTATCTACTTTGTCAACGTCCCTTTATACTCTAGCCTTAGCAACGGGAAAGATAAAAAAATATCAAATAGTTATCGGGTCACTTAGTTTATCTTGTTTTTTTATTACCTATATCTGCTATAATCTGGGAATGCCTGTTGAAATGGCTTATTATGTTTATATATTGATAATGATAGTTATTTTATATGCACGTTTAAAGATTGTTTCTGAACTTACTGGACTTGAAATCAAAGAATTTTTAAAGAGAGTGGTTATAAGGGCTATAGTTGTTTCAGCAACGGTTTTTCTTTTTACATATGTTGTTTTATTGTTCCTACCCAATGAAACAATATTGAACGCAATTATGGTAGTGTCCAATTGTTTGTTGATAACGGCCGTGCTTATATTTTTCACGGGGCTGACTTATAATGAAAGGATTTATCTTCTTTCAATTTTAAAAAATAGGGTAAATAAGAATTGAATTCAACTACAAACAACTTATCATCATGAAAAAGGTTATTACATACGGCACTTATGATCTTCTTCATCAAGGCCATATAAACCTTTTACGTCGAGCAAAAGAACTGGGCGACTATTTGATTGTAGGAGTAACCAGTGATAGTTTTGACCGTGGCCGCGGCAAGCTTAATGTTAAGAATAATGTCTTGGAACGTGTTGAGGCAGTGAAGGCTACTGGGTATGCAGATGAAGTCATTATAGAAGACTACCTTGGGCAAAAAATTGATGACATCCAGAAATACGATGTTGATATCTTTGCCATTGGCTCAGATTGGGTTGGAAAATTTGACTATCTTAATGAGTATTGCAAAGTAGTTTATCTTCCTCGTACAGAAGGCATATCATCTACTCTATTACGTGCAGAAAGCCAGGTTGACTATCGCATTGGAATCGTAGGAAGTGGTCGTATAGCTAATCGCTTTGTGCCGGAAAGTAAGGTGGTAAATGGTGCACTTGTTACTGCTGTTATGAATCCGAATAGGGAAGAGGGTGAAGCTTTTGCAAAGCAATACGAACTGACAGCGTATACCGACTACGATTCTTTCTTATATGAGGTTGATCTAGTGTATGTGGCATCACCTCATCTCACTCATTACGAATATGTCAAGAGAGCCTTGCTAGCTGACAAACATGTGCTTTGCGAGATACCTTTTGTTCTGTCAAAAGAGCAAGCTTTAGAACTATACAAATTAGCTGAAGAGCGAAATTTAGTATTATTGGAAGCGAGTAAAACTGCATTCTGCCCAGCCTTTGGCCATATTGTAACGCTGGTAAAGAGCGGTATCATTGGTGATGTGGTAGATGTAAAGTCATCATTGAGCAAAATGGTTCCACCGCCCACACGCGAACTTGATATTGAGCAAGCTGGTGGGGCTATGTCAGAACATGCTCCACTAACGTTGCTCTCTATTATCAAACTTTTGGGTATTGAATGGCATGATGTTAATTTCCATAGCCGTATGGAGAATGGAGTGGATATTTACACAAAGGGTGTAATCAATTACCCTCATGCCACAGCTTCATTTACGTTGGGTGTTGGCGTGAAAACGGAAGGGAACCTGGTAATATCAGGAACGAAGGGGTATATCTATGTGCCTGCTCCTTGGTGGTTGACCGATTTCTTTGAGGTGAGATATGAGGACCAAACCAAGAATAAGAAATATTTCTATAGTTACGATGGTGAGGGCTTGCGTTATGAGATTCAGGAATGGCTTTCAATGATAGTGAATGAACGTAGGAGTTGTTATAAGCTTCGTAGAAGAGAGAGCGTTGCGATAGCAGAGATTATTGAGAAATATAGAAATCATGATAATGTAACTGAGATATGAAATATGCAGTTGTGACTGGTGGCACGTCTGGTATGGGACTTGGCGTGGCAAAAATGTTGGTGGATAAAGGTTATTATGTATTTACCACTTACGTTGGCCCCGAATTCACAGAAAAGATAAATAATTACGAAGCACATCTTGTTGATCAGACAAATAGAGAAGATGTATATGCTTTCATTAACTATGTAAAGTCTAAGACAGATCATCTTGATTGTTTGGTTTGCAATGCAGGGATGAGCATACGCAAGTCTTTCACAGAAACAACGGATGCAGATTGGGACAAACAAATGGAAGTGGCTGTGAACTCGCACTACATTATGGTTCGAGAGTTTTACCCCATCATTCCTGCTGGTAGCCGTATTCTCTTTACCGGTTCTCAGATGGCAGTTCACCCCCATGCTACTGTATTGTCGTATGGCGTGACAAAGTCTGCTGTTTGTGCTCTTGCAAAGAACCTGGTTAAGGAGTTTGAGGGTACAGGGACTACTGTGAATGCTATTATCCCAGGCTTTGTTGCTACCCCTTGGCAAAACGAGAAACCCGAAGAGATTAAACAGAATATTTACAAAAAAACAGCTATCCATCGTTTCGCTACGGTTGACGAAATTGTAGATGCATTCCGCTTCTGCATTGATAATCCGTTTGTCAACGGTAGCGCGATTGAGGTGAATGGGGGGTATTGCTATAAATAGTTACATACATGCTTAGAGTAGATTAAAAAAAATTAATTAGAGATAATGAGATAATGAAAATGCCAATAACATTATATGGAATAGTTGCTAAAATATTATCTTTATTTGTTCCTATAAAGAAGAATAGTTGGATTTTTGGTGCTGATTATGGAAGGTCATATAGGGAGGGATCTCGGTTCCTCCTCGAATATATGTTGGAAAAGCACTCTAACTTTGAATGTACGTTTTTAACAAAGTCAAGAACGGTAAAACAAACTCTTGATAAAAAAAGGATTCCCTGTGAGATGAATTTTTCAATTCGAGGGATGATAAAAATTGCTCAAGCGGAGGCGGTTTTCACGACACAATCAACAGCAGATATACTCTTTGTTACAAAAAAGAGAGGAAGAAGGTATTTCTTTCTAAGCCATGGGCAACCTTTTAAGGCTGTTTTTTTGGCAACGCCAAAAGAATACGGTAAAAATCGCTTTCCAGAGCAAAAAGGTTTAAAAAAGATAGTTAACAAGATATCAAAGCCGATTGTTAGAGGGTATGATTATTGGGAATCGGAGTTTTTCACATCTACTTCAGAATACCTTGTACCTTATAATAAACTATATTATGGTGAATCATCAAATATTAAAGTATTGGGGATGCCAAGAAATGACGTTCTGTTTGATGAAAAAAAGATACAACAGGAGCAATGGATACCTAATTTGGAAAATAAATTAGTGATTACATATATGCCAACCCATAGGGACTATGGCTTTGGAGATTTATCTCCGATTCCTTTTATTCATAATGAAGCAGTGCAAGAATGGATGAGAAATAACGATGTCGTTTTAATTATAAAACAACACCCCAACATGGAACGTAAGGCACTTTCATCAAAAAATGAGGATGTACTTATTGATATAACAAAAATGAAATTTGATCCTCAGGTATGCCTATACCATACTGATGCGTTAATTACTGATTATTCAAGTGTCTGGCTCGATTATCTCATACTGAAGAGACCTATTGTTTTTTATTATTATGATAATTATGAAGAGAATGATACTGGTGTTTTGTATGATTTAAGGGATGATCCACCTGGTAGTTTTTGTTATTCAGAAGAAGAACTTTTTGAAGTGATAAAAAGAATTAGATCAGACTATAAATCGATGCAGCCTACTGAAAGAATGGTTTCAAAATATCATAAATACGTAGATGGGAATTCATGTGAGCGATACTTTAACGCAATTGTGAACGATAATAAATAATAAAGGGATGAATTTACTAAAAAAGACATGGAATAATCTATTTGGTAATTTCATGTGGCTATATTTTGTAGTCGGAATTATTAATTTGGTGGGTTTTTTTGTGCCATTGTTGCAATTTTTTATGATAGTCTGTTTCTTATATGGAGTACAACAGTTCTCTAAAATAAAGAAAATCAACGAATTAGACACAATGATAATAATATATTTTACCTATATTATCATCAACTCGATTGTTATAGATTATCCCAATCATCTTAAATTTTTAGTACAGGCATTTATCTTCCAAATCTGTCCGCTTATGTGCTATTTCATTGGTCGCACCAATGAACTTAGTGTTGAGGCAATATTAAAAAAAATGTTGGTACCTCTGACAATAGCGATGGTCTTGGGCGTTTATTTTCACTTGGAACAGCCAGGCTGGTATAATGCCATGAAATGGACCACCATATACGACAGGTATGGTAACAACATTACCGATTACGGCGTTATAGAGCATATGCGCTTGTCTTCAATTTGGAATTCAAGTTATTATATAGGCTTTGCCACTTTGTTTTTTTCTGTATATCTTTTATATGCTATTTCATTTAGACCATTAAAACAGAAAGAAAAGCTACTTTATGTGGCATTGATAGTATTGAGCGTTTTCGTACTAATATATGCTAACCACAGAACAACTATCCTTGGTTTTATCATTGCTTATTTATATTGCTTTATACGAGGTCGAAATAAAAGTATACATTTGTATTTTTTGTTAGGGGGCGTAATTATAGCATTCATTTTTGTGACAATTATGTTGTCATCTTCGGAATATACAGAATATATTAGTCTTAGATTTCAAAGCGTGACAACAGAAGGAGGCATACAAGAACGACTTGAACATACAGGAGGAGAGCAAGTGTTGAATACAGTATTGGGCAATGGTTACGGCCGTTATTCGTTAAGAGCGAGAGAATATGGCGGATGGGCCATTATAGATAGCGAATATCAAAAACAATTAGGAGAATTAGGAGTTATAGGGTTTACATTGTTTGTTGTTATCCTATTGATAGGGTTGGCTAAATCTGTTAACAAACGAAATGATGCAGGGTTGGAATTGTGTATTATGTTGTTCTACGTAGAGGCTTTTATCGGAGCTAGCGCATTGTCCGTAGATTCTGAGTATTCTTTTATTTTCTGGTATGTTCTCGGTAAAATAAGTCAGAAAAGTGTTGCATCTCCTAAGATAAGTTATGCAAATCTGCGATTGGTAAATAATAGAATATGATAGTCTCAATTATTACAGTTAATTTTAACGACGCTGTTGGCTTAGAGCGAACAATTAAAAGCGTGATATCTCAGACCTGTCCAAAGAAGGAATTTATCATAGTTGATGGAAGCTCTTCCGATGGTAGTATTGACGTTATAAAAAAATATTCAGACAGTATTAACAAATGGGTCAGCGAGCCTGATTCTGGGATATATAATGCCATGAACAAAGGCATCCGTATGGCTACAGGCGATTATTGTATCATGATGAATGCTGGTGATGTTTTTTATTCAGATGACGTGCTGGAGAAAGTGAAAGGCCGTTTCGAGACCGGTAAAGAGATTTATAATGGGAATGCCCTATATGTATGCGATGGTAAAATAAAATGGTATAGGAAATGCCAAAGGGACATATCAACGTTGTTTTTTTACACTTCCTCCATATGTCACCAAGCAACGTTTATTAAAACGTCATTATTAAAAAAACTACAGTATGATGAATCATACAGGATGGTGTCTGACTGGAAGTTTTGGGTTGAGGCTATCTGCTTAAATCATGTGGAATATGAAGCAATGAATATTGATGTCTGTTGCTTTGATTGGAGCGGAATAACTACTAAAAATCACGACTTAGGCATAAGAGAGAGACAAATGGTCTTGGAATCATTATTTACAGCTGCTGAAAATGAAAAGTATAAGAAACTTTCTGAAAAAAAAGATTATCTAAAATATATTAAGGATGGCATATGCTTTTGGTTTTGGTATTATTATGCCTGTTTGTTTAAAATAAAAAAAATACGAAAGTACAATTAAACTACAATACGATGAAAAGAGCATTAATAACAGGTATAACTGGTCAGGATGGCAGTTATTTGGCTGAGTTCTTGTTAGAGAAAGGATATGACGTACACGGAACTATCCGTCGAAGTTCTGTGGACTTTCGTGAGCGTATTGCGCACTTGGAAGGTAAACCACATTTCCACTTGCACTATGCAGACCTTGGAGATTCCATGAGTGTGCTGGGTGTAATAGGAAAAGTAAAACCTAACGAGATTTATAACCTGGCAGCACAGAGCCACGTGCAGGTGTCATTTGACAGTCCTGAGTTTACTGCAGACGTTGATGCTGTAGGCGTATTGCGTGTGCTGGAAGCTGTGCGCCAGTTGGGCATGACAGAGTCATGCCGTATTTATCAGGCTTCTACTTCTGAGCTTTATGGTAAAGTTGAGGAGGTTCCCCAGAACGAGAATACCCCATTCCATCCTTACAGCCCGTATGCAGTTGCTAAGCAGTACGGTTTCTGGATTGTGAAGGAGTACCGTGAGGCATATAATATGTTCTGCTGTAGCGGTATTCTGTTCAACCACGAGAGCGAACGCCGTGGCGAGACCTTCGTAACCCGTAAGATTACCCTTGCTGCTGCACGAATCGCTCAGGGTTTGCAGGATTGCCTGTATCTTGGTAATTTGGATTCCCTCCGTGACTGGGGCTATGCTAAGGACTATGTGGAATGCATGTGGTTGATTCTGCAGAATGACAAGCCTGAGGACTTTGTGATTGCTACGGGTGTGCAGCACTCAGTTCGTGAATTCACTGATTTGGCATTTAAACACGCAGGTATTGAACTGAAGTTTGAGGGCGAAGGCATCAATGAAAAGGGTATCTGCGTGAAGGGCCCTGAGAACTTAGTAGGTAAGACCTTGGTTCGTGTGAGCGAAGACTTCTACCGCCCTACTGATGTGGTTAATTTGTGGGGAGACCCCACAAAGGCAAAAGCCAAGTTAGAATGGAATCCGAGTAAAACTAGTTTCGAAGAGTTGGTAAAATTAATGGTTGAGCATGATATCGCCAAAGTTGCAGCTGAAGGTGCTGCGGCGAAAGTACGTACTAACCTCGCTGAGTATCTCGAAAAAGGAATTGTCAAATAAATCAAGAATTATAGAATTAAAGAAATATGAAGCTTGATTCGAAGATTTATGTCGCAGGGCATAGAGGAATGGTAGGTTCCGCCATTGTGCGTGAACTCCAGCGACAGGGTTACACCAACATCATAACCAAAACTCACAAAGAACTTGACCTCACTCGTCAGGATGCTGTAGAAAAGTTTTTCGCCGAGGAAAAGCCTGAATATGTGTTCTTAGCCGCCGCCAAGGTGGGTGGCATTGTAGCCAACCAGAGTGCTTTGGCCGACTTTATGTACGACAACATGATTCTGGAAATGAACGTGATTCACGCGGCTTGGAAGAATGGTTGTAAGAAACTGGAGTTCTTGGGAAGCTCATGTATCTACCCCCGAATGGCCCCCCAACCAATGCCAGAAAACTGCCTGCTCACAAGTGAATTGGAGAAGACCAATGAGGCCTATGCGCTCGCAAAGATTTCTGGCCTTAAGTACTGCGAATTCCTCAACCGCCAGTACGGCACGGACTACATCTCCGTGATGCCCACCAACCTCTACGGGCCCAACGACAACTACCATCCCGAGCACAGCCACGTGCTGCCGGCCCTCATCCGCCGTTTCCACGAGGCTAAGGAGGCCGGTCTGGAGTCCGTCACCTGCTGGGGCGACGGCAGCCCCCTGCGCGAGTTCCTTTATGTGGATGATCTGGCCAATCTCTGTATTTTTCTGATGAACAACTACAGCGGTAACGAGACGGTGAACGCTGGTACCGGCAAGGAATTGACTATCAAAGCCCTTACCGAGTTAGTGGCTAAAGTTGTAGGCTACAATGGTAAGATAGAGTGGGACACCACCCGTCCTAATGGTACTCCTCGCAAACTCCTTGATGTTAGCAAAGCCACCAAGTTGGGCTGGACGTACAAGACTGAACTTGAAGACGGTATCCGCTTAGCGTATAAAGACTTTCTCAATAATCCCATGCGAGCAGAGAGATAAGAGAATAGACATTTTTGTTTGAATATGGATGTACTTTTTATTACATACCACTATTTGATCGGAAACTATGGAGGTGCTTACGCTTCCAGAGCATTTATTAATGCTTTTGCAGAGATTTCTGATAACGTGGATCTTTTATACCCAATGAGAGCTGGAGCGGAACCTACTCATATTAATCAAAAGGTTAAGATGATACCAGTGTGGGATAACCGAAGTAGAATACGCAAAGGTATGAATTTACTTTTAGGTTGTTCTAACCGATTTCGCAACATTCATCGTTATGTTTTGGATAAGAAATATGATTTAGTAGTTTTAGATAATAGTTTAGTTGTACATGGGGTTATAGATTATTTCAAAAAGAAAGGAACAAAGGTAATAACCATCCATCACAATTTCAATTTTGAATATTATCGCGATAATACTAGATTTCCTTTAAGTGTACCATTGTTGTATTGGGCTGAGCGATTTGAAAGGGAGGCAGTTAGAAAGTCGGATTTAAATCTAACACTTACAGCATCTGACAAAACTCTTCTGTCTGAGCACTATGGAAATGGCAAAGAGAAAATTGAAGTTTTGGGTGCTTTTGAATTTGAGAGAAAACCCCATGTTATCTATAGTGATATAGAAGACCCCATCTTTTTGATTACAGGAAGTCTATGCGCAACTCAAACTGAAAGATCCCTCCTTCCATGGATAGAAGATTATTATCCTATATTGAAAGAAGTTTTCCCTTCGGCACAACTTATTTTAGCAGGGAAAGAACCTTCTGAAACTTTAATTAATAAATCAAAGGAAAATGGAATAAAGATTATTCCATCCCCAGAGAGTATGCAACCGATTTTAGCAAAATCAAAGTTTTATATATGCGCAACATCTTTAGGAGGAGGATTAAAACTACGGGTTATGGATGGTCTATCGGCAGGACTACCAGTCGTTTGTCATAAAGTCTCTGCAAGAGGGTATGAAAAATTTATTGAGAGTGGAGTATTATTGGAGTACAATGATCAAGACTCATTCCGTAACCAATTGGAGACTTTAAAGGTATCAAAAGTGAACAAACAAAAAACAATTGAGTTATATGAGAAGGTGTTCTCTTTTGAAAGTGGAAGAAATAGATTTCGTAAATTGTTACAAAATAATGGTTTAATATGAGAAATAGTCATATAGTAATTATGGCAGGCGGCGTAGGTAGCCGCTTCTGGCCTCTCAGTACTCCAGAGTATCCAAAGCAGTTCATTGATATCTTGGGCTGTGGTAGATCGCTAATTCAACTCACCGTTGATCGTTTCAAGGGCATTTGCCCCATGAGCAACTTCTGGGTGGTTACCAATGCCAAATACGTTGATATAGTTAAAGAACAATTACCGGACATCCCTGCTGAGCATATTTTAGCAGAACCCGCTGCTCGTAACACGGCTCCATGTATTGCATGGGCTTGTTGGAGTATTAAGAAAGAAGATGCAAATGCCAATGTGGTTGTGACCCCTGCTGATGCTGTTGTTATGAACCAAGAAGAATTCCGCAGGGTTATCACGAATGCTTTGACTTTCACAGAAAGTAACAATGTTATAGTTACTATTGGTATTAAGCCTTCGCGTCCTGAGACAGGTTATGGCTATGTTGAAGCCAAAGATGCTGTTGAAGGTGAAATCTGTGGTGTAGAGGCATTCAAGGAGAAACCCAATATGGAAACAGCAGAGCAGTATTTTAATGCAGGTAACTACCTATGGAATGCAGGTATTTTCGTTTGGAACATCGATACAATAACTGAATGCATCAATAAGTATAAACCTAACATTGCCGCTGATATGTGTAAGATTGCTGCAACAGGTGATGTTGCAAACATTTTCCCGAATTGCGAAAAGATATCCATTGACTTCGCCGTGATGGAACCCGCTGCCGCTGATAGAATGGTTTATACTCATCCGGCTGATTTTGGTTGGAGTGATCTTGGCAACTGGGCATCATTACACGACAAACTACAGAAAGATACTTCAAACAATGGAGCAGTGGGCAATGTGAAACTCTACGAATGCACCAACTGTGTTGTTCATGCAGAAGACGCAAAGAAAGTTGTACTGCAAGGTCTTGAAGGTTACATTTTTAGTGAAAAGAATGGAAAGATTCTCGTTTGTAAACGAAGTGAAGAGCAAAGGATTAGAGAATTTTCTAAGGATTAATTATTCTAATTGTTCTGTTTTTGGGGATAAGTTATGGGAAAAATACCAGTTTTAGTGTTGGCTTTTAATCGGGCTGACCATGTCGTTGAGGCGATGAAAGCAATTCGCGAGTATAAGCCGGAACGACTGTATTTGGAATGTGATGGCCCCCGTGTACATAAGTCTGGTGAGAGGGAAGCTGTTGAGGAAACTCGTAAGGCAATGCTGGACGCTGTAGACTGGCCGTGCGAATTAAAAACACTCTTTCGCAAAGAAAATCTTGGTTGTGCTAATGCAGTTTATGGAGCAATTTCATGGTTCTTCGAGAATGAAGAATATGGGATTATATGCGAAGATGATATGGTCTTAGGTCTTGATTTTTTCAAACTATGTGAAATTTTATTGCCACGTTATGCTAACAATGACAGAATCATGTGCATTTCTTCTCGCAATCATAGCTACAGAAAAGATATACCTAATACGTACGTTTATTCTTATCGCTCCAGTTGTTGGGGATGGGCATCGTGGTCAAGAGCATGGAAGAAAATGGATATGACAATGTCTGCATATCCAAGAATGTCATATTTATATTTAATTAAAAGATTGGGATTGTTAGAAGGAATAATGACAAAACATTATTTCAGTATTGGCTATAAGAACATTAAGACCTTTAATTCTTGGGCTTTTAGATGGTGTCTTAGTGTACATGCTAACGATGGTCTAGTAATAGTGCCCGGAGTGAACCTTTCTAAAAATATTGGAATTGATGGTGGGGCTCACTTTGAAGCTGACGATGTTGATCTTTATGCTGAACTGCCAGTTGAAAAACTTGATTGGCCACTAAAATATAATGATACCTTAATAATAGATAATAAACAGAGTAAATACGATGCAGATGATTTTAGACATTTAAGAATGATTGGCTTACGAAAAAAAATTAGAAAATTTTTCCATGTCAAATAGAGTGTTGATAATAAGAAAGAATGATGTATAAAAAGACAATTGATTTCATAAAAGAGCTCTATGGCTCTCTGAATGTTCCGTTGAGCGTTCCCGTTTTTGCAGGCAATGAAAAGAAATACCTGAACGAGTGTATTGATACTACATTCGTTAGTTCCGTTGGTAAGTTCGTTGACCGCTTTGAAAATGATATGGCAACATACACGGGCGCCAAGCGTGCTGTGGTATGCGTGAGTGGTACTAATGCTCTCCACATGAGTCTGCTGCTCGTAGGCGTGAAGCAAGATGACGAAGTCCTAACCCAGGCTCTCACTTTTATAGCCACCTGTAACGCATTGAGCTATATTGGTGCTCACCCGGTATTCCTTGACGTTGACCGCTCTACTATGGGCCTTTCTCCTGATGCCATGAAGGATTGGCTCCAGAAGAATGCAGAAGTGCGTAAGAATACCCGTATCAATGAACTCGATAAGAGTCACGACTTTGCTTATCAGGAAGATGAGTATGCATGCTACAATAAGAATACCGGCCGCAGAATCAAAGCTTGTGTTCCTATGCATACCTTTGGCCACCCTGTAAGGATTGAAGAAATTGCTGCTCTTTGTAAAGAATGGCATATTGAGTTAGTTGAAGATGCTGCAGAGAGCATTGGCTCTAAGTACAAAGGCCAGCATACAGGTACTTTTGGTAAAGTAGGTGCGATCAGCTTCAATGGTAACAAGACCATCACCACCGGTGGGGGCGGTATGATGCTCTTTAATGATGAAGAGTTTGGTGCTTACGCAAAGCATATCACAACCCAAGCAAAGATTCCTCACCGTTGGGAGTTCCGTCATGATCATATTGGTTTCAACTACCGTATGCCTAACATCAATGCTGCCCTTGGTTGTGCTCAGTTGGAGAATCTTGATAAGTATATTGCCAACAAGCGACAGGTAGCTGCTGAATACGAGGCATTCTTCAAGAACGTACCAGATATTGAGTTCTTTGTTGATTCGCCTGATACGTTCTCAAACTATTGGCTCAATGTCGTGATTCTGCCAAGTAAAGAGGCTCAGATAGAGTTTCTAACTCAGACAAATGACAATGGTGTGATGACGCGTCCCATTTGGGAACTGATGAATCGCCTGCCCATGTTCGAGAAATGTGAGAATGATGGATTGAAGAATACCATTTGGTTTGCAGATAGAGTAGTGAATATTCCTAGTTCAGTTAGATTATAATTATATAAAGTATGGAACAAAAAGTTTTAAGTATTATCAATGAAATACGTGCAGCAAAGAGCTTTGAGCCTGTTGCTGAGTTGAAAGAAGAAACCCGCCTTCGCGAGGATCTTAGTCTTACATCCTTTGACTTGGCTGAACTGACTGTCAAGATTGAGGATGAGTTTGATATTGACATCTTTGAGGACGGTTTGGTAAGTACAGTGGGTGAGATTTTTGAAAAGCTTTCCAAGTAATGGTATTTCTTTACGACTCCGAAACATACACTTATGATGACCTGTTAAAGGCCATCAGTGGCAGTGGTACTTACTATCCTCTTTACAGGACAAAGGAACTTTTCCCGTACTTTGCCAACCTTGTTAAAGCACTGGCAGCGGGAATGCCTTTGACGTTGATAGATTCTGATATCAATGCCTCTGAGATTGATGGAGTGAACGAAAGCGACATCAATGCAGAACGCTCTTTTGCACCTAAGACCTATCAGAGTATGGATGAGGTGGTGTCGGCCCTGCAGCAGTCAAAGTCTGAGATTACCATCTTTACCTCTGGTACCACAGGACAGCCCAAGAAGGTTGTGCATAGTGTTGCTACACTGACGCGTGCAGTACGTCTTGGCGAGAATTATTCTGGTCAGATTTGGGCCTACGCTTACAATCCTACCCACATGGCAGGTTTGCAGGTGTTCTTCCAGGCATTCGAGAACCAGAATACATTGGTAAATGTGTTTGGCAAGACACGTGAAGTGGTATATCAGCAGATTGCTGACAAGCAGATTACCCATATCTCAGCCACTCCCACTTTCTACCGCCTGCTCCTTCCTTATGAGAAGAGTTATGATAGTGTGATTCGTGTAACTCTTGGAGGCGAGAAGTCTGACCAGCACCTATACGATGCTATTCGCCAGATTTTTCCGCAGGCCAAGATTAACAATGTGTATGCTTCAACTGAGGCTGGATCTCTGTTTGCTGCCAAGGGTGATTGTTTCCAGATTCCTGAGGCTATCAGAGATAAGTTCAAGGTGGTAGATGACGAGCTGCTTATCCACAAGTCTCTTCTTGGCTCTTCTGAGAGCTTCAAGTTTACAGATGACTTCTATCATTCTGGAGACCTGATTGACTGGGTTGACAAGGAGAGTGGTCTCTTCCGCTTTAAGAGCCGTAAGAATGAGCTTATCAATGTGGGTGGTTATAAGGTAAACCCTGGAGAAGTTGAGAATGCCATCATGGCTATGGAAGGTGTTCGTCAGGCATTGGTTTATGGTAAAGCTAATTCTATCCTTGGCAACGTGCTTTGTGCAGATGTGCAGTTGGAAGAAGGCTTTACTTTGACAGAACTTGATGTCAAGAAACAGTTGGCATCACAACTCCAGGACTTTAAGATTCCTCGCAGAATCAAGTTTGTGGAGGAGATGTCATTAACTAGAACAGGTAAACTGAAAAGATCATAATATGAACATACTAGTAACAGGATGCTCTCGTGGCGTTGGCTTGGAGATTTGTAGTGTACTGCTTCGCGAAGGCCATACAGTTTATGGCGTTGCCCGCAGTTATACAGATGAGTTCAAGGCTCTTGAGCAGCAATACAGTGGCAAGCTCTTTTTCAAGAGCATAGACCTCTCTGATTCAGAAGGTGCAAGAAAAAGCGTATTCAAAGAGTTTATCACTAACGACATTGTATTGCACGGCTATGTGAATAATGCAGCTGTGGCCTATGATGACATTGTGACCAACTTGAATTTGGATAGACTGAAGGCAATGTATGAGGTGAATGTATTCACCCCGATGATGATTACGAAGTATGCTATCCGCAATATGCTGCTGCATAAGACAAAGGGTAGCATCATTCATATTTCATCCATTAGTGTTCACACTGGTTACAAAGGTTTGGCTATGTATGCATCCAGTAAGGGCGCATTGGAGGCCTTCTCAAAGGATACCGCCAGAGAGTGGGGTGTAATGGGTATTCGCTCTAACTGTGTGGTGCCTGGATTCATGGCAACAGCTATGAGTTCTACACTTACAGAGGAACAGCGAGATAAGATATATGCTCGTACTTCATTAAAGGCCGCTACCTCAATCAACTCTGTGGCAGAAACTGTTGCTTTCCTTGTGTCAGATAAGGCCTGCAGCATAACAGGACAGAATATCCACGTAGATAATGGAACAATATAATCATACGTTATATATTATTGGGGGGGCAAGTACTGCTCTTGAAATTCGTGAGGCTATAGAGTTAACCCATCATGAATATGGTTGCATTGTTAACGTTATAGAAAACGGAGGCTCTTGTCGCTATACGTTTGTAGAAGACGATGGCTTGCTTGAACATTTGAAAAACACCATCAAAAAATCATATATAATTGGTTTTACAGACCAAAAACTACGTACAAAGTATAAGGATTTGATGGAACAAAATGGCGCATTACCAGTCAATGTCATCCACCCGACAGCAGTTTTATCTAAATCAGCGATGTTAGGTGTAGGTAATTATGTGGCAGCATATGCAGTAATTTCCTCTGAAGCTCGAGTAGGTAATCATAATATTGTCAATATTGCCACAACTTTAGGGCATAATGCAATAATTGGTAATGATAACATATTCAATCCTGGTACCAGAATCAGTGGATGTGCTGAAATTGGCGATTGTTGCTTGTTTGGTGCAAATTCTTTTGTGTACCAAGGTGTTCATGTTTGTTCGAACTGTTTAATTGATGCGATGACTTATTTAAATCAGAATTTAGAAGATCCAAGCATCTGCACGAGTAATATGGGCTTTAAAAAATTCAAGAACAGGATGTTTTAATTCAATACTTTAACGAGTATGAGTTTCCCAGATAGAATACAAAATAGAATAATCTCGTCAGATAAAACCATCATCCAAACGATGAAGATTATGGATGATGCCTTTACAAAACTGTTGTTGGTTTTTGACGGAGATAACTTCCTTGGCATCATTACCAATGGTGACCTGCAACGAGCAATTATTGCTAATGCGCCATTTGATACACCAATTGGTAAGATAGTAAGTAGAGAAGGAAAAATGTACGCTCACAAAAGTGATAATAGAGAGACGATTAAGGAATGGATGCTTTCTAAGCGTGCAGAATTGATGCCTGTTTTAGACGATGAGGATCAGTTAGTAGATGTCATTTTCTGGGATGATATTCTTTCAGATACGCAAGCATTAGACAACCGCTCCAAGATAGATTTGCCGGTTGTAATTATGGCAGGAGGGAAAGGTACACGATTGAAACCAATTACAAATGTGATTCCCAAACCACTGGTTCCAGTAGGTGACAAAACCATCCTAGAGGTTATTATGGATCAATTTGAGAGTATTGGCTGTCATAAGTTTTATATGAGTGTGAACTACAAGGCAGACATGATGAAATACTATCTCAGCCAGTTGCCTCACCATTATGACATAGAGTTTTTTATGGAGGATAAGCCATTAGGGACTATCGGAAGTGTGTCATTGCTTAAAGGTAAGATAAATACTCCTTTCTTCGTGTCCAACTGTGACAGTATTAACGAACAAGATTACCGCGATGTTTGGGATTATCATGTTAGCAATCATAATGATATGACCATTGTTACGATGGTAAAGAGTTTTAAAATTCCATACGGTGTTATTGAGACAGGTGAGGACGGATTGATGACCGCCTTGAAGGAAAAACCCGAGCAGACCTATCAGGTTAATACAGGCGTCTATATTCTTAACCCTGACTTGATAGATGAGATACCAGCAGGTGAGTTTTTCCATATTACTCATTTGATGGAAAAGGTTCAGAAGCGAGGAGGGCGAGTTGGCTGTTTCCCTGTGAGCGAACACTCATGGAAGGATATGGGAGAATGGCCGGAATATTTGAAAATGATTAATGTGCTATAGATATGGAAAAGCCATTGGTGTCAGTAATAACAGTAACACGTAATAGAGCAAAATTAATTGGGCGATGCATAGATAGTGTCCTTAATCAGACATATACCAATTTAGAACACATCATTATTGATGGTGCATCAACTGATGAAACAGATGAAATAATAAGTGGTTATCATGATTCACGTTTAAAGTATATTAAGTTAGAATCAAACTGGTCTGTTGTAAAGTCTCTTATGCACGGAGCATTACAAGCTAAAGGCAAATATCTCACTTTTTTAGATAGCGATGATGAATATGTTTCGGAGAAACTGGAAAAGCAAGTTGCATTGATGGAAACTCTTTCCGAAGAGTATGGATTAGTTTATTGTTGGATGACTTACTTTGATAGTTCAAAAAACAATGAAGTGATTAGAATTCATGGTGCAAAACTAAAAGGCTTTGTTCCAATTGAGGCTGCAGCTCAGCCAACAGTTTCTGGAACTCCAACCTTTTTATTTAGAAAAAAAGTGTTTCTAGAACTTGGCGGGTGGAATGAGGATAATCCAATTCCGACAGATTGGGAGTTGGGCGCTCGGTGCTGTCAAAGGTGGATGGTTGATTATATTCCTGAGTCATTAGTGAATGTCTATGTGAATCATGTGTATGAAAGGATATCTGCCCAGATGAGATATGATAAAAAGACCCTTAAGAAAAGAATTGCAATGCACGAGTATTTTTTGAAGGAATTCAAAGAAACATTTGATTTAAGAAAAGGTTCGCGCTGGTATCATTACAAATCTCTTTCATTTTTTTGCTTTAAAGTTTTTGATGCATTCAAAACAATTAAATACTCCTTTTTGTATTTCATTAGTGCATTAGAGAATTTTGTTTATGAGAAAAGAATAAAGAAATGAATAAAAACAGATATAGAATAGGAAAAACGTTCATTTCCATTACTAGCCAGAAGGATGCGCAGGCAAGAATTGCGCAGGCGGTAAAAGAAGGGAAGAACGCATACATTTGTGTGTCTGACCCGCGGACCGTGGACTTGGCATCAAAAGATGAGAAGTATCGTGAGGTGATGGAGAATTCAATGATGAATACTCCGGATGGCCAACCTACGCTATGGGCTGCCAGATTGTGGGGATTGAAGAACGTAGAACGTACCATGGGGCCCATTCTCTTTCAAGAAATGATAGAGAACCCGGATAGCGGTTTGAAGCACTTCCTTCTAGGTGACACGGATGAGACTCTGGCAGCCATTGTCAAGAAAGCCGCAGAGAAGAATGCTCTGATTGTTGGCACCTATTCACCTCCTTTCTGTAAACTTGACGAATATGACTACGAGGGTATGGCGAAGATGATTAATGAGAGCGGAGCAGATATAGTATGGACGGCTATGCGTGCACCCAAGCAAGATTATCTAAACATTAACTTGCTGCCGTATCTTGATAAGAAGATATGCATTGGAGTAGGGGCCGCCTTCCGTTTCTATCTCGGTGAGTATAAGATGGCTCCACCCCTCATTAAGAAACTTGGTTTAATGGGATTGTACTGGGGACGTAAAGGACAGTCTTGGGGCGCTTTCATCTGGGGGTACCTGACAGACAATATGCCTTTCTTGTGGCACCTTGCCAAGATCCCGTTCAGGAGATTAGTGGGAAAGAAGTATTACGAATAATTGATTAACAAATAATTATAACATGGATAAAGTTCGTGTAGGAATCATCGGTTTTGGCCGTATGGGTCTTACCCATTACAGCATCATCAACACTCATCCGGCAGTGGAGATGACGGCCATAGCAGACACGTCGAGCACTATGCTCAACATGATTAAAAAGTATTTGCCGGCAGTTAAAATGTTTGAGGACTACAAAGACCTGCTGAATAGCGGTCTTGTGGATGCAGTCATCATCTGCACTCCTTCCATCCTACACTATGATGCCTGTAAATTGGCTGGAGAGAATGGAATAGCAGTTTTCTGCGAGAAACCGTTTACAACCTCACCTGAAAAGGCTCTTGAACTAGCTGACTTGTTTGAGGGTAAAGGCCTCGTGAATCAGGTTGGTTATGTTTACCGCTTTGATGTAGTGTTCAATAAGGTGAAGGAGTACTTGGAAGCTGGTCTGATTGGAGATATTTGTCATGTGAATGCCCAGTTCCTGAGTGCCACCATCAGCAGTGCAAAACCAGCCAAAGGCTGGCGTGCAAAGCGCGAGAATGGCGGTGGAGCCACCTATGAGATGGGTAGTCATGTGTTTGACTTGATGAACTTCTTCCTAGGTAAGCAGACTAAGGTTTATGGATCTCTGTTGAATAAGGTTTATTCTGACAGTGTAGAGGATGTATGCTCTGTGGATGTTCAGTACAACAATACGACATCTTGCTCTATGCATGTGAACTGGAGTGACTACACCTACCGTAAACCTATGCTGAAATTGGATTTCCACGGAACAAAGGGAAAGATTCAGGCAGACCTTTACGGACTGAAAGTGTTCCTTCGTGAAGAAAATAAGCAGTTTAATCTGCCCGAAGGCTGGACTTCTACTCCAATGAATATGTTGCCAGATCCATGTCCGTATTATGTACGTGGTACCAGCTTTACCAATCAGCTTTACGCTTTTGCTGATGCCGTGCTGGCAAACAAGAAAACAACGGGATGTTCATTCCGTGAGGCCGCTGAGACTCAGGAACTGATTCATACCATTTTTGAAAATAACGAAAAATAAGCAGCCATGGAGAAGATAGATAAAATAGTTTTTGGTGACAATCAGTTTTTTGGAATCAATCACCGTTCTCAGGAGAAGGCTGAGGAAATGTTGAAGCGCTTCAGCGATGTGCATAACATCCTGAAGGTATATGATGACGCATTTGACTGTGGTGTTAAGGCTGTGATGCTGAACAGCAATGACCGTGCAGAAGAAATTTGTCAGTACTTCCGTGATCATAAGTCACAATATGGAGATCTGGCATGGTATCCTTCTGTTCCGTATCCTCACAAATACGCAAACATGGTGAATGAGTTGGGTATATTCCCAGCAATCAGTGAGGTTTTATTTAAGGGTAATTCTGCTGGTGGCGTATTGAGCATGATTGGCAAGGGCGCAACTGCAGTATTTACAAAGGATGCAATGAAGATGATGGATATGCTTTTGGACGTCGAATTCAAGATCTTCAGAGGTTTGAATGTTAACACATTCTTTATGCTGAACCCCATTACTGACCTCCTGTTGGGCTATAATATCAAGGATGTATTTGAGCATTATTGTGAATATGTGCGTAAGAAGTATAAATGCAATCCTGGTTTAATTACTCTGAATATGCCATACCTGAAGAGCAAGCTTGAAGAGTGGGGTATTGATGAGGTTGTGATTTGCTCCTCCATCAATGCAGCCGGATTCAATATGCATCCTTCTAAGGAGGCTTACGAAAAGGCTATTGCTGAGAATGATCCCAGCAAGTACCAGTTGATGGCTATGAATGTGTTGGCATCTGGTTCTATTTCTGTTCAGGAGTCATTCGATTACATCAATAGTTTGAAACTTCAGAGTGTAACATTCGGTGCATCATCCAAGGGACACATCCAGAGTTCGTTTGATGCAATCAAGATTTAATTTTCTATGAAGATATTGATTACTGGAGTCCACGGATTTGTGGGCTCCAATCTGGTTGGATACTTGACATCACAGAACGAGATTTATGGTCTTGACATCATTGCGCCTGAGAAGGAAGGTGTTGACAAGACCTACTCTTGGAATGATCTGGATGCAGGCAGAGTGCCAGACGTGGATGCCATTATCCACTTGGCAGGCAAGGCACACGATACCAAGAACCAGACGGTAGCGGATGTGTACTTCAAAGTAAACAGAGACTTGACCATCAAGATTTTTGATTATTTCTGTTCTCATGACTCCATCAAGAAATTTGTGTTCTTTAGTACGGCCAAAGCCGCTGCAGACAAGGTGGATGGAATACTGACTGAGGATGTTGTGCCTTCACCAGTAGGGCCTTATGGAGAATCCAAAATTGCAGCAGAGGATTACATTCTGCATCACCTGCCAGATAATAAGGATGTTTACATCTTCCGTCCTTGCATGATTCACGGCCCTGGAAACAAGGGCAATCTGAACCTGCTGTACAATGTGGTTAAGAAGGGTATTCCATGGCCTCTTGGTGCATTTGAGAACCGCAGGACATTTACGAGCATTGAGAACATATGCTTTGCAGTGAATGGCGTACTGACCAAGGATGTTCCAACCGGCATCTACAATATGGGTGATGATGAGGCTCTTTCCACAAACGAACTGATTGAGGAAATATGCAAGAGTTTTGGTAAGAAAGCCCACATCTGGAAACTCCCCAAGGGTTTGATGAATGGCGTGGCCAAAGTGGGGGGATGGTTGCATCTGCCACTGAATCCGGAACGGTTGCGCAAACTGACGGAGAGCTACATTTCATCGAACGCCAAGATAAAGAAGGCTCTTGGTGTGGAGAAGATGCCTGTGGATGCAAGACAGGGAATGAAGGTTACTTTAGAAAGCTTTAAATAATGTGGGGATATATAAGTATTGCAGTCATATTGCTGGTTGCTGAGCTAGTCTATTTTAAGATAGCAGACCATTTTAACATAGTTGATAAACCCAACGAGCGGTCATCGCACTCTCGTATTGTTTTGCGTGGTGGAGGTGTGATTTTTACGCTCTCCATTATTGCGTGGGCCATTATGATGGCAGTTCAAGGAGTTCAAGGAGTTCAAGTAGTTCAAAGCTATTTGCCGTTCCTGGTTGGGCTGCTGATGGTGGCAGGAATCAGCTTTGTGGATGATATCCATTCGTTGCCGGATTCACTACGTATGGCAGTCCAGATTGTGGCATTCTTGCTGATGTTCTGGAGCCTTGGCTTGATGCAATGGAGTATGTGGTGGGTGATCCCGATTGCGCTGTTCTTCTGTGTGGGGGCAACGAATATCATCAATTTTATGGATGGTATCAACGGCATCACCGCAGGTTATGGGCTGGCAATGCTGATCCCTATCTTACTACTGAATACCAATATGGAGTTTATGGAGCAATCCTACTTGATTGTTGCCATTATTGGTATTCCGGTATTCAGCTATTTTAACATGCGACCCAAAGGTAAGGCAAAGTGTTTTGCCGGTGATGTGGGTAGCATAGCAATAGCTTTTATCATCCTGTTTGCTCTGGGTAAACTGATGTTGGCTACGGGTGATGTGACCTATATTGTGTTCTTCCTTTGGTATGGCGTGGATGGTGCTATGACCATTTTCCACCGCATTATGTTGCACGAAAACTTGGGACAGGCACACCGTAAGCACGCTTTCCAGCTGATGAGCAATGAGTTGAAGATGGGACATGTGACTGTCACAATGATTTATACCATTGGGCAGTTGGCGGTATCGCTGGGATTTATCTATCTGTGCCCTGATACGGTGCTGGCGCACTGGATCTATTTGGTAGTGGCAGGATTGGTGCTGGCTGGGGCGTATGTAGTGTTTATGAAGAAGTATTATCATTTGCATGAGGAATACTTGGCTTCGCTTCGCTCGAGTGAAAAGTGAATAGTTAAAAGTGAAGAGAGATGAAGATAACACAGGCTGTATTGGATAAGCTTACGGCAGAGGCTAAGGCTTCGCCACGGTTGAGGATGAATCTGGATTTGAGGAATTCATCGGAAGACCAGAGCCAGCGGATGCTGAATGCCATTGAACCGGGGTCAGTTGTTCCTATACACAGACATCAGAAGACATCTGAAACAGTGGTTTGCCTTCGTGGCAGGCTGGTGTGGGAGTACTATGATGAACTGGAAAGGACATGCACGGAGAGAATTGAACTGAGCCCGGGCGGTCCGGTGGTGGCACTGAATGTTCCGTGCGGACAGTGGCATACGGTGAAGGCGTTGGAATCCGGTTCTGTGATCCTGGAAGTGAAGGATGGACCGTATGAGCCCCAAAGCCCTGCTGACATACTGGGATGAAGAGTCTTAACAACAACCAACAGGCATTCTTTGAGCTACTGAGAGCCGGTCTTTGGAATAAAGAGGCACGGCTCTCAAAGTTTGGTGCCATCAATCTGAAGGAGATCTGCCGGATTGCTGAAGAGCAATCTGTGGTGGGGCTTGTGGCTGCAGGACTTGAGCATGTGACGGACGTGAAGCTTCCGAAAGAGGAGGTGCTTATTGTTGTGGGGCAGACGCTACAGCTGGAGCAGCGGAACAAGGCTATGAATGCGTTTGTGGCTGAACTGATTGGGCGCTTGAAGGATGCTGGTATAAATGCATTGCTGGTGAAAGGACAGGGGATTGCCCAGTGCTACGAAAAGCCGCTGTGGAGAGCTTGCGGGGATGTGGATTTGCTGCTGAATGCGGATGACTATGAGAAGGCAAAGAAGTTGCTGATGCCGCTGGCTACGGAGGTGGAGACTGAGTACACGCATTTTAAGCATGTGGGAATGACTATTCCTGATGGCTTTGGAACAAGCGACAAAGGTAGAGCGAGCGGCTGGGTGGTGGAACTGCATGGGACACTGCATAGCAGGTTATCGAAACGGGTGGATAGGCAGATAGATGCGGTACAGGAAGATACGTTTAATCATGGGAATGTACGGTCATGGGGAAATGGCGGGGAGACTGTGTTTTTGCCTGCCGTGGACAATGATGTGATTTTTGTGTTTACACATATATTGCATCATTTCTTCTTTGAGGGGACAGGGCTGCGGCAGATCTGTGACTGGTGCCGGTTGCTATGGACGTATAGGGATGTTATTGATGTTGCAGGTCTGGAATTCCGTCTGGATACGATGGGCATTATGAGTGAGTGGAAGTCCTTTGCAGCTTATGCTGTTGAGTATTTGGGGATGCCTGCTGAGGCGATGCCGCTTTTGGGTGAAGAGGCTAAGTGGTCGCGGAAGGCTGTCAGGATAAATGCTTTTGTGCTGGAAGTTGGGAACTTTGGGCATAAGCAGCGGAGAGACTATGGCGGGATGAGCTATTTGAAGCGTAAGTTTGTCTCATTCTGGGGGCGGTTGAGTGACATGCTGCGGCACTTTAGGATATTCCCGCTGGATTCTATCCGGTTCTTTGGTGGCGTGCTGCGGAGTGGACTGCATGCTGCGGTACGGGGTGAATAATTTGTTTTTGTTATGGATAGTGGTTTGATTAGTCGGTTACGGGATTTTTTTGAGAGTGAGGCTCGGAGTTGCAGTATGGACTTCGGGTGCGTGACTCCTCTTTATGTTTACAGGCTGCTGGGAGGTGCAGTGAGCATGAAGGAAATATCCACAGCTATGGATGAGATAAAAAAGAATCAGTAATAGTTAAGGAAGATGGATTACCAATATCATATTTTTGCACCATATCGGGTTTGTCCATTGGGCGCACACGTTGATCATCAACATGGACTGGTGACAGGTTTCGCTATAGACAAAGGTGTTGACCTATACTTCGATGTAAGAGGTCAGATGGAAGATGGAAGATGTGACCCGCATGTGCATCTGGAGTCGAGGACGTTCGAGGGAACGGTGGACTTTGACATCGATGCTCCGAGTCAGGTGAAGGAAGGGCATTGGGGTGACTATGCCCGGGGTGCTAAGTATGCGCTGCGGAAGCGATTTGAATTGAGTCATGGTATAGAGGGCGTCATTCAAGGCTCGCTGCCCGTTGGTGGTCTGTCTTCATCTGCAGCAGTGCTCATTGCCTACGTTATGGCTTTTGCCAAGGCGAATGATATAACACTCCAACCGTTTGAAGTGGTGAAGATTGCATCGGAGGCAGAACGAGAGTACATTGGGTTGAATAACGGCTTGCTTGACCAGGCTTGTATTGCACTGGGAAAGAAAGATGGTCTATTGTTCCTCGACTGTGACTCGAATGATTGGCGTATCATTAAGCGAAATCCCGATATGCCAGAGTTTGAGATTGGTATTTTCTTTTCGGGACTGACTCGTTCGCTTGTGAACTCAGACTATAACCTTCGTGTGTACGAATGCAAGACAGCTGCATGGAATATGTTGGCTTATACAGACCAACCGCTGAAGACGTTTGATAAAACATTCCTTCGCGATATTCCCAAGGCAACATTTGATAAAACGCGGATAGCGATGCCCGCAAGGTTCGCTCGTCGTGCAGAGCATTTCTATAGCGAGTATCGCCGAGTGCGTCAGGGCGTGACAGCATGGGAAACGGGTAATATGAAATTGTTCGGTAAGTTGTCGTTTGACTCCTGTGAGAGTAGTATCCACGACTATGAGTGTGGCAGTCCTGAGCTCATAGCTATCTATGAGATAATGCGCCAGTTACCTGGAGTGTATGGTGGTCGCTTCTCTGGAGCTGGCTTCAAGGGGGCTTGTATCGCCCTCGTAGATCCTGCCTATAAGGAGGAAATTCAGAAGGTGCTCACAGAGAAGTATCTGGAGCAGTTCCCGGAATACGAAAAGACATTCCAACTGTTCTGGGTGAAACCAGATGACGGAGCAAGATTTGTATAAGGTATGAAAAATATTGTAATTGCTGCGGGATATGCAACTAGGCTTGGTGAGTTGACGAAGAACTTTCCTAAACCATTGCTGAAGATTGGAGAGAATACCATCTTGGGAAGAATGTTGGATGATATTGACAGGATTCCTGAGATAGATGAACATATCATTATTACGAACCATAAGTTTGCTGGTATTTTCGAGGACTGGAAGAAGGATTTGCAGTATAGCAAACCTATTACCATCGTGGATGATGGTACCGAAACTAACGAAGCTCGTCTTGGAGCTGTATGCGATTTGTTGTATGCCATGGATAAACTCCACATCGATGATGATTTGTTGGTTGTAGCAGCAGACAACCTGCTGTTCTTCTCATTCCAGGAGTTTGTGAACTTCGCCAAGGAGAAACAGACAAGTTGCATCATGTGCCATGAGCAACCTTCGATAGAGAAGCTGCAGCGTACAGGTGTTGTGGAATTGGATGCTAACCACAAGGTACTTGGAATGGAAGAGAAACCTCAGGTGCCTAAGAGCCACTGGGCAGTACCACCATTCTATATATATCTAAAGAAAGACCTCGATTTGATACGTCACTCTGTAGGGAATGGTTGCGGCAAGGATGCTCCAGGTAATCTCGCTCACTATATGGTGGAGCATACCACTATGCATGCATGGCCAATGAGTGCAGGACGATTTGATATTGGTAGCCTCGATACTTATTACGAGGCGGTTGAGAAATACGGAAAGTAATTATTATAGAAACTAACTTATTATTGAATAAACTATGAAGATTGCAGTAGCAGGAACAGGTTACGTAGGCATGAGTATCGCCACACTGTTGGCACAACATAATCACGTAACAGCTGTTGACGTGATTCCTGAGAAGGTTGAGAAAAT
>Ga0256407_10002305_pt1 | contig 36890 bp, 51 predicted proteins | sample RumenRJG_04DNA_FD_193489 | JGI IMG/M metagenome (GOLD analysis project Ga0256407, IMG submission 193489) | Bovine rumen microbial communities from Lethbridge, Alberta, Canada - RJG_04 | ecosystem: Host-associated > Mammals > Digestive system > Stomach > Rumen | place: Canada: Alberta...
AAAACGGAAGAGGATGAACCTACACCGGCCCAGCAGGGCATTGTAGATCAGGCCATAGCGCGGCTCAACGCGGCCGTAGAGAAGACGGCGCAGGATGTGCAGACCACAACGACAAACGCCGCCGAGGCACAGAGACATGCGGAAGAAGCTGATCAGAGCGCCAAGGATGCGGAAGACTCCGAGACTGCAGCAGAAACGGCAAAGAACGCAGCAGAGACCGCGAGAGCGAATGCCAGGACAAGCGAGACGAACGCCGTTCTTTCTGCCAGTGCGGCAGAGCAGGCAAAACAGGCGGCGCAAAGGTCAGCAGAGGATGCGGCAGCGGCCGAGGAAGGAGCCACGACCGCTGCAGAAACGGCAGACAGGGCAGCGGACAGAGCCGTAGCCGCAAAGCTGGCGGCCGCAGACTCGGAAGCAAACGCGGCCGAGTATGAACGACAGGCCGGCACACAGGCAGGAGCCGCAAGATCTGCAGCAGATGCGGCAGCGGACAAGGCCACACAGGCGGCGCAAAGTGCGTCTGAAGCATCAGCGCAGAACGCTGCAGCACAGGCTGCAAAGACTGCGGCAGAGACGGCCCGCACTGCGGCAGAGTCCGCAAGAGATGCGGCAGCGGCGGCGGAAACATCAGCACAGCAGTCAGAGTCAGCGATGCGGGAGCTCCTGGAGGAGTATTCGGATGTGGCGACAGAAGCAACGGCGCAGGAGATCCTCCGGAGGGAAGAGGATGGTCTCGCCCTTATGGAATTTGCTCTCCGAGCCCTGGACAACAGGCTGGACACGATGGTGGAAGACCTGCCGCATGATACGACGGGACAGCAGCTTGCTGAGGCTCTGAATTTTGGCAACAGCATGCTTAATGCTCTTTATAACGAGCTGGCGAATGAGGAGGTATAAATGTCGGCACCAATAACAGAAACAACCCTGCAGGCGATCCGGGACAACGTCCTTGCGAGGAATGAGATCATGAGGAGATTCGCGCAGCAGTACCAGAAGACGACATGGGACGAGGTGGCCTATAACGTCAAGACGGGGAAAGCACATCTGCTCTACGGGATCGGCGACGAACTGATCTGTAATTACAGATATTACGCCAATAACAACGTGGACTTCACCGACTACGAATTCCCGTGGGTAGTGGCCGACTTCCGCGATGTTGAATGGGAAGACGGAACGATCCATCCGGGGATGATCCTGCAGGCGAAACACTGCACGATCGAATCCGTACAGTTCGACGCACCAGAGAGAGAAGCGTGCGATTCGGCTACAGAGACAACGGCGCAGGAAGGCTTGTACTACTTCGGCAAAAGCGGAAGCACATACACGGCGCTGGAGCTGTCAGCCGGGGACGCGATCCCGTATAGCGATTATGAAAACATCTACAAAAATGACATCAACAACGTCTCAGTCGTTCAGAACGGCTACAACAATTACAAGTTATCTGCTCAGCGCCAGTGGCTCAACTCAGCCGGCGACAGGGGCGAGTGGTGGCAGCCGACCCACATCGGCGACACTGCTCCGAGCCAGGCGAACCAAATCCGCGGCTTCCTGAACGGCTTGGACGACGACCTGATCGCCGTCGTCAACCCGGTTAAGATCCAGGTGGCGCGGAATACGGTCACGGACGGCGGCGGGATTGATGTCATGTACGACAAATTCTTCCTCCCGTCTATTGAGGAGATGTACGGAGCGCCCCAGCTTGCCGGAGCTGAGGGAGAGTATTTTGAGTACTGGAAGCAGAAGACCGGACTTGATGCTCCGACAAACAACGCCAACAACGGCAGGATCATCACCGGGCTGGAGAATGGAACGGCGCAGAACTGTCGGTTGCGCTCGGCGAATCGCGGCAACGTGTACACCGCGTGGATTGTGAGCACGACGGGCGACCTCACCGCCAGCACCGCGAACAACGCGTATCGCTGCGCTCCGGCTTGCGTTATCAGTTAATCACTAATCAGGGCCTCCCGCGGAGGCCCTGCAGAGAAAACAAATGGTACAGAAAGACAGTAGAAGGGAAGGCAAGCTCGCTCTCGCGGTTCTTGCAAGAATGCACGCCAAATATGTGATGCAGATCACAAGTAACCCAAAGATATTCGATCCGAGATATTATCACGCCATCACGGTGGACCTGATCAGGACATCCAAAGATATATACAGGAGCATCTGGGCGGCAAATAACACGCCCGTCAAGAGCAAAGGCGACTACGCCGCACGGAGAAAATACCAGATCCGGGCAGTAATGCTCTGCAACATGATGCTCGCGGATATAGAGATCGCCCAGTCCGTATTCCATCTCAAAGGCAAAAGGATGCGCTACTGGGCGGGGACGATCATAGAGATCAGGAACAAAGCGAGAGCGTGGGTAGAAAGCGATGCGAAACGGTACAGCGAGTACCGATGAGCATAAAAGGCTGTAGGCTGTAGGCGCAGAACTGTCGGTTGCGCTCGGCGAATCGCGGCAACGTGAACAACGCGTGGAATGTGAACACGACGGGCAACCTCAACAACAACAACGCGAACAACGCGTATCGCTGCGCTCCGGATTGCTTATCACAGGCCGGATATGACTTTCGCATAGCGGGAGATCCCGGTAAAAATGAACAGCAAGGAGCCGAATGCCTTGGGCGGGAGCCCTAAACAATACCGGTGTGATGCCGCGGACGTACATACGCCTGAGCGGCTGCCAACACGAAGGACATGAAGAGAGAAGATGTAATAGGATACGACGCACTGTATGAATCGATGTGCAGGTGCCAGAAGGGCGTCATCTGGAAGGACTCGGTAGCTCATTTCGTTCTGAATTCCCCGGAAGAGATCACAAAGCTCGAGAGGGAATTGAAGGAGGGAACATACAGGCCGAGAAAGCCGAAGATGTTCACGATCACAAGTCCTAAGCCGAGGGAGATATCCAGCATACCATTCCGCGACAGGGTGTATCAGAGAAGCCTTAACGACAATATCCTCTATCCGACCATGACGAGATCTTTTATATACGATAACTGGGCATGTCAGAAAGGAAAGGGAGCGGACCGCGCAAGGACTCGCCTCAAAGAATTCCTCAGAAGGCATTACAGGAAGCATGGAACAGAAGGATACATAGCCCAGTTCGACATCAAAGGCTATTATCCCAACATGAGCCACGCATATATCGAGGAGATGTTCCGGAAGAAACTGGATCCGGAGATCTTCGAGATGGTCCTCGGAGTGCTCCGCCACCAGTACGGAGGAGACAAAGGATATAATCCCGGCTCTCAGATGATACAGATCGCGGGGATCAGCGCCCTCGACAGCCTGGACCATTACATCAAGGAACAGCTCCATGCAAAGCTCTATATCAGGTATATGGATGATTTCATCCTGATCCACGAGAACAGGGAGTTCCTCGAAGAATGCCGGGCCAAGATAGTGGAACGCCTGAAACCCTGCGGCTTCGAGCTGAACCAAAAGAAAACGAAGATAATGCCGATCAGCGACGGAATCCTGTTCCTCGGCTTCCACTTCAAGCTGACACAGGCCGGAAAGGTGATCATGCTGATTGATCCGAAGAACGTCAAGGCTCAGCGTAAGAAGCTCCGGAGGCTCGTGGCAAAGAGCAGGAAGGGGCTGATTCCGAAGGAATCGGTCGACGAATCATACAGATCGTGGCGAGACCATGCATCGAAAGGAAACAGTTATAAACTGATCAGCCGCATGGATAAATACTATGCGGATCTATGGAGGGACAATGCTAAAAGTAGTCAAGAGAACATATCCGCTCAGCGAGGAGGGCAGAGCCAACAGGCTGCAGGCGGAGCTCGAGGAAGAACGCAGCAGGAGGCTGGCGCTTGAAAACACCATTAAACAGCAGGGCGGGAGTATGGCGGCTTCCGAGACCGCCTATGTGGCGTCCATGAACTATTCCACGGGAGCTCTCATAAACGTGAACGGGAAGCTGTACAGAGTGACGGCCAACATCGCCCACGGCGGAAGGATCATTCCGGGGAAGAACGCTGTTGAAACGACACTTTCAGACGCGATCAGCGCGCCGAAGTAAGGAGGAGATATGTATAACTTTTTTGTAGTGAGGATCACAAACAGGACCGACGGTACCGCAGGAAAAACGGTGAAGGAATACGAAACCGAAGCTGAAGCTCTCAAGGAATTCTTCCGCCAGGCAGGCCAGGCAGTCGACACATCCCATCTGACCGATTCTGTAACCATGCTGACCAAAGAGGGATTTGAGTTGAAACATGAGGTGTTTCTGCATGATGCACCGGCTGAGGAAGTGATTGAAGAGTAAGCAGAGGTGACAGGATTCGGTGGCGGAATAGGTAGACGCAGACGAACTATCGGTAATGGCCAGCTTCAACCCATGCGGTCGGATATGTCGGTTCCTGCTTGCGGCCAAGGGAACTATGTAAGGTGCAAATCCTTGCCCGAATCTCCTTTAATGCAAACTTTAAATGCGCATTGATACACATCAATACACACTGACAGTCATTGAAACCGAAAGGTTTGGAAGAGGGGGACATCTCATCTGATGCCGCCTCTGATTTTTTTAAATAATTAACCAGGACGCCATCCGGGGCGCTCTTTTCTATGGAGGAAAACACAAATGGGATACATGACTATAATCACAAATGCAACAAATACAATAATAGATCTGTCCGAAATCCAATTCAGCCACTTGTATTGGTTATTCCTGCTTCCGGCCATTTTCGCTGCAGCTGACATCATTACGGGCTGGTTGCAGGCAACGATCAACTCGTGCTGGGACAGTACAAAAATGCGAAAAGGGCTTTATCGCAAAGGAGGCGAGATGCTGGTGGTGTTCCTGGCCTACATCATATACATTGCACTGCAAATTCCTATCGAGATCGTAAAGGGCATAGTCATTTACATCGTGATTATGGAGACCGTCTCCGTAATAGAAAACCTGGATCTCGCTGGCGTCCCTATGCCGACGTGGATCACGCACAGACTCAAAAAGATTGCAGATGGACTGATCAAAGAAGACAAGAAAGACGAGGCCTGAGGGCCTCTCTTTTGTATGGAGGATAAGCAATGATCAGTATTAAAGCACTAGGTATGTATTCTTCCGATTTTTCGGGCGGTTGGACTCGCAACGGAGACACCCAAATCGTAACTGACGGAGAATACTACGATGTTATAGACGGAGGCTGTGACAGATATGCCACACGACTGATCGCCCACCTGAGAACAAATAACATAAGAGATCCGTTCCTGCACGCCTCGCATCCTCACTATGATCATATCGACGGGATAAATAAAATTCTGTCTGATCCATGGTTCACTCCGCGAGCTCTGTACTGCCAGGATCCGGATTCCATCACCGCGCACAACAGCAGCATCAGGAGCGACATCAATGCGCTCAGGGATATTGTCAACAAGGCTAAGAAAAAGGAGATCCCGGTCATATTCCTGGGCAACGAGGATAAGATCGAGCACGGCGAGATAAAAATCACTGTGTACAGGCAGCACCCGAAATATTCGGGGAATTCTGACGCATATCTTAATGACGGCTCTCTGTGCTATTGGTTCGCGGAGCTTCGCTACCTCACCACTGGCGATGCCAGCATGTGGTGCGCATACAAATATAAGCTCGATCCGCTGATCGTTAAGGGCGGGCATCACGGTAATGACATGTCTGCAGATGGCTATCTCAAGCCGTCGGAGATGTGCCCTTGGCTGTATAAACACGGCTGCAGATATTACTGGGACAATGATTTCTCTGCTAAGCTCACAGACTTCCTCATGACTGGCCGTGAAGATGCTATCAATGCAGGAATGATATTCATTAATATTCACGGAGATATCGACATGGTATTTGCTTGCGGAAAGGTAACAATCACCCATGCAGGCAAGACGTACACAGACTCTGTGCCGTATAGCGGTGAGTATAAAGAGTGCTGGATCAAGAATGTTGTCGGATGGTGGTATCGCTATAAAGACGGCTCATGGCCTGCAGACTGTCTCGCAGATCTGCGCTGGTCCCAGGGCATCGACACATTCTGCTTCAATAAGCGCGGGTACATGGTGACTGGCTGGCAGAAGATCGCCGGCAAGTGGTATTTCTTCGATGAGAAGTCAGGAGTCATGAGAAAAGGATGGATATTCTGGGATGGATCCTGGTTCTATCTTGATCCTGAGAGTGGCGTCATGCACACGGGATGGGTAGATTACAAATCAAAGAGATGCTATCTGGAGCAGTCAGGACGTGCGCTGCGTAATTGCATCAGGACCATCGACGGCAAGACGTACCAGTTTGACAACGACTGCTATGCCACGGAGATCTCCGGAGACGTGTTGTTCACTAAGGCCGTAGGCAAGCTCAACGATGTCGGTTCTACACGGCTCAGATTCGTGCTGGATATTGCCAATTACGTACGCAAATATGCCCCGCAGTACGGCATAAAGGTTTACAGCCCCATCATCGCGCAGGCGATCCACGAGAGCGGCTGGGGCGAGTCCAGACTTGCAGCGCAGTACCACAACTACTTCGGCATGAAGTGCGGAACAAAATGGACCGGCAGGAGCGTGAACATGAAGACGCAGGAGGAGTATTCGGCGGGAAGCCTGTCTACAATCTCTGCGAATTTCCGCGCATATGACAGCATGGAAGAGGGCGTCAAAGGATACTTTGAGTTTATCCAGCTTCCGAGATATGCTAATCTGAAGGGCGTCACAAGTCCCAGGCAGTACCTGCAGAACATCAAGAATGACGGTTACGCCACTGGCTCCCAGTACGTGAATAACACGATGAATCTCGTCAATCTGTACAACCTTACGCAGTTCGACGCGGCCGTGCCGGCGGAAGAGCCCCGGAAGCAGGGGCAGAGAGAAGCGATCGTGTCCGAGGCTATCAGCCACGTCGGAGTTAAAGAGGGGACGGTGCTCCATCACAAGATCATCGACAGGTACAACTCCAGGAAGCCTCTGCCGAGGGGATATGCGGTCAAATACACCGATGCATGGTGCGCCACATTTATAAGCTACTTGGCCATCGTGATGGGGTACACAGATATCATTCCTGTCGAGTGTGGCTGCCCGCAGATGATCACACTCGCCAAACAGATGGGAATATGGGTAGAGGACGATTCATACGTCCCGAAGCCCGGCGACATCGTGTTGTATGACTGGCAGGACTCCGGATCCGGAGACAATACCGGTAATCCTGATCACATCGGCATTGTCGAGAAGGTGGTAGGCAATACGGAGACGGTCATCGAGGGTAACTACCAGGATTCTGTGAAGCGCAGAGAGCTTGCCGTGAACGGCCGATACATCAGAGGGTACATCGTGCCTAAATACCAGTGAGAAGAACGTTAAATCCATGGACACGTTTTTCAATATCAAAACCCCAGGGGAGAAATCCTCTGGGGTTTTTTTTATATTAAGTAGAAACGCGGAAAAGTGACCGCTGCTAACTGAACACAGCAGGACTGTAGCAGTTACTTAGTACAGGTCAGAAATACAAATCAATACTCCGGTCCATGCCGAACCGGATCTCTTTTAAAATCGCCCGCCAAAATCGCCGTTTTTCGGGCTTTTCCATATCGTCATACATTTCCTCAAAGTCAGTCCGGAGAAGCTCTCTGAGCGGTGCAGGGTCAGCCTCTCGGGGTGTTTCCGCGCCCAGCTCCTCGATCTGCGCAAGATACGACTCCTTATCTGTCTTATACTCTTCCAGGCTGATCAGGTCATTGACATACAGCTCTTTCAGCCTTCGAATCTTCGATTCGAGGGTCTTTATCTGTGCGCTCCGGTCCTTCGCCGGAGCTGTTTTTATGTCATACTCGAGGATCACTTTGCCGATCTGCTCCCGCAGGTGGGTGATCAGGTAGCTCTCCAGGGCCGTCTCACTCACGACCTTAGCGTTAGGACACTGGGCGGGCTTCCGGATATAGTGGAGCTGGCAGCGGTACTGCGGGATGATCTGCTGGCTGTTCCCGCGCTTCCGTTTCCGTGTGTTCGCCGCGTAGGCCCTGCCGCACTCCGCGCAGCGGATCAAGCCGGAGAAGATGTACACGTTCTTCTGGCTCTTTTTCACGTTCCGCGCGAGGCCCTCCTGGACACGCTCGAAGAGGTCGCGCGGCACGATCGGCGGGCAGAAGTGATCATTCCCCGGGTGCTCCCCGACGTAGATTCTGTTCCGCAGCAGCCTCTTGATCGAAGGCTGGGAACGCGGGAGGCCCGGAAGGCCGACACACTGGCGAGCCGTCTCAGCAAGAGATCCAGTCCGGTCATACGTCCGGAAGAGCTCCATGACGTTTTGCGCGACGTCATCCGGCTGCAGGTGTTTTTCTACGATGGAGTATCCGGCCGGAGCTGTGCCGCTGATCACTTCGCCATGGCTGATCTTATATGCCTGTACCTGGCGGATCCTGGCGCCTGTGTTCTCGGCTTCGAACTGCGCGATCGACATCATCTGGTTGATGATCAGGCGCCCGGCCGGGTTCGTCGTGTCGTAGATCGGCTCCCATATCGCAGTCCATCCGACGCCGTGACGGTCGAGGATCTCCTGCGTGGCGGTATAATGCCGGACCGAGCGGAACCACCTGTCGAGCTTTGTGAAGATGATCAGGTCGATCTTCCCGGCTTCCACATCTGCCAGGAGCCGCTGGAGCTCGTCGCGGTCTGCTTTCGTCCCGCTGAGGCCGTCGTCGAGATATTCTCCCGCAAGGATCAGGTCGTCCCGGTCATTGATATACGTAAGTAGTGCATCGCGCTGGGCCGGGATCGAGTCGCCCTCTTTGGCCTGCTTATCCGAGCTCACACGTAAATAGATGGCCGTTCGTTTCATCCATGCGCCTCCTCTTCGATCTTCTGTACGTCGTCATTCTCAAAGTCATTCCGTTCAATGTGTCGGATGGCATGATGGTAAGCCCTTACTCTTCCGGCATAAGATAACCGCGCATTTAAGTAAACCGTGTAACCATCCAGGCACGGCGTCACCATCTCATCAACCCTCTCGGGCAGATCTACGATATAAACATATACATCAACCATCTGGATTCGTCTTTTTAAGCCTCCTCAGTAAGTCCGCCGCCATTTGGAGATCCTCCGGGCGACTGTCCTGCGCTGCATCAAACAGGATCCGGAGATAAGGATCCTCAAAAATCTGCTGAGCTGTCCTTGCGGTGTCCCCGCTCATATAGTAGCCAGGCTGCGCTTCTGGCTGAGCACCAAGCAAATAATCGGTGGTTACGCCGAAGTACTCGGCGATGGCCTGCAATCGGGACGACGAGATATTGCCGCCGTTCTTCAGCTTTCCGATCGACCCGCGCCCCCATCCCAATTCTTTCTCGAGAGCAGTCACTGCGATGTTGTGACTGACACAGAGTTCTTTGATCTTGCCATAGATAGACATACTTCCTCCTTGAAAAATAGAAAATAGTCTACATTTACTGTTGACAAGTAGAACCTGTTCTACTACAATATAGGACAGGTAGAAAGAGTTCTACTTTCGACGGTTAGTAGAATGTATGAATGATTTTGTGTGGTAACTGAATTATAGAATATATTCTACTAACTGTCAATAAATCTGTAATATTTATGTGACTTTTAGAGAGGAGGTAGCGAATGGTCTACGACAAAGTTGTGAAGCTTTGCAGAGAACGGGGCATACCGGTCACTAAACTCGAAGACATGGCGGGGCTCGGACACGGAACGATCGGAAAGTGGAAAAATGTCGACCCTCAGATCGGGAACGTGAAAAAGGTGGCCAATGCTTTAGAGGTTCCGGTCAGCTATTTGTTGGATGAGTCCTAAGAAGGTGAGGAACGACATGGAAATCAGAGACCACGGAGCGCCGGATCTGCAGAACATTCTCCGGGTCCTATCAGAGATCTTGTCAGACAGGTACAAGACGCAGATCACGGTGACAGCCAAATGAGCGCCTGTGAGAAGTGCATGCACCTGCCTGAATGCTTCGAGCAGAGAGGACGGTGTAAAGATTTTGAAACATGGAAGCAATACAGAAAGAGAGTCCGAAAAGAAATTGAACAGCTCAATGAAAATAAAGAGGCCTCTTCCGAAGGCACCGAGGACAGCCACGAAGACGGTCCATGATAACAGATTCCTCGGAGAGGGGATAAACACCTACATCCACAAGCCGAGTCCATCACCGATGGATGACTTCGGCCAGAGCGCGGAGTCGAGGGAAAATGCAGGGCGCTCCAAGAAACAGGAGATGGAGCGCAGGCATAAGATCATGAAGATAATGCTGGAGGAAGGAGCCACAGATGCAGAAATAGCATCGGCGACAGGATACACCTACGGGACAGTGAGAAAGATCCTGACGCAGTGGAGGCAGGCGGGCGTAAAAGTGCCTGACAGAAGGAAGGGACGAAAGAAAAATGAAAAGGAAGGTAAAGAGGAAAGTTATTGAGGTGCTATTTGTGCTCAGCTTCATCCTGACGGGCTGCGGGATCGACAGCATCTTCGTGTCAAAAAGAGACGCGATAACGTGGGCTATAGCTGTGGCCGTGCTGATCATGTGCGCAAAGTCGATCGGAGGGTACCGGAAATGAAGGAGAAGCGGATCAAGGCGCTCCGGGAAGCAGTGAAAGAACTGGAGATAGCCAAGCAGAAGCACGACGGATATCAGCAGTGCTATTGCGTCGGGACCATCAACAGGATGAAACAGCTGCTGATCAAAGATCACGATATGACGTCTGCAGATGTAGACGAGATTGTAAAAAGCGCAAAATAAAAGGCTGGCACTTAGCCAGCCGGGCCCGCATTGCGAGCTACTTGTCTCCAACACAAGTGTAGCAGAACAGGCGGGAATTGTCGAGAAAAAACGGGCAAATCACGCCTGTTTTCAAGTCCATAAGAATATTAAACCTGGGAGCTATTGTGAGTTACGTACAGAAAAAGTACCGGTGCCGAAACACCGTAGAGGTCAAACAATATCATACGGCACGATACGGAGCACCCGGCCAGCCCAGGCAGAAAAAGATCAAGCCGACACCTGAGGCAGTGAAGAAACAGAACCAGCGGAGGAAGGAAGAGCACGCCGCGAGGATCATCGAAGCGAACTTCACGGAAGGCGACTATGTACGAACGCTGACATTTGCGCCGGCGCAAAGACCGGCAGATATGGACGAGGCAAAAGCGAGATTCAAGGCTTTCTATCAGAAGCTCCGGAAGGAATACCGCAAACGATATTTCGATCTCTACTGGATCGCCAATATTGAATGCACGCCGAGAGGGGCATGGCACATCCACTTTATATGCAACGCGATCTTCGGCGGCTCGGACATCATCAAAGAGCTCTGGCCTTACGGCGGAGTATATGACCAGCTGATCCGCGACATTACGCGGAGCGGAAAGGAACTCGGCTCTTACATGGCCAAGACACCGGACAGCACGGTGGAGGGAGAGCACAAGGTAGTCGAGGCGAAACTGACGCACAGCAAGAACCTGGTCATCCCGAAGGCGGAAGAGAAGGTGATCAGTGGATGGAAGCTCAAGGACGCGCCGAGGATCCCGAAGGGCTGGTACCTGATAAAGGAGAGTTACTTCGAAGGCACCAACATGGAAGGGTACCGGTACAGGACATACAAATTGGGGAGGCTGAAGCCACTGCCGCCGAGAGACAGGTCGTGGAAGCCGCCCAGGAGGAAGAGCAGTGAAAGTAGACATTTACATCGCAGGGAATAACCAACAGCCGAAAGCGGAAGAAAGGTGGATGGGATACCTGATACAGGCGGAAGGCTACGGCCGGCGCGGCGAGCGCTGCGTTGCTGAGTCGTTCGACGCCACACAATACAAGGCGACGATAATGATGATCATAAAGGTCCTTGACTGCTTCACAAGGCCGGCGGACATCACCATGCACATTGAGAACGGATGGATCGTGGGGAACCTGATCCGCACCAAACAGGCGGACAAGACCATGAAAAACACTCTCGAGAAGTGGCAGGAAAACGGATGGAAGACAAAGAGGGGCACGACGGTCAAGAACAAGGACGACTGGCAGAAGCTCTATAACAAGCTCCGTGTCTTCGAACAGGCGGGAGGAAAATTTAGATTCGAGACACTTGAAAAGGATGACCAGAACAAAAACAGGATCATCCAGGAAATAGAAAAGCAAATAAAGGAGGTTTAACGTGCTGTACGAAAAATTCGGGGAATTTGATTCTGCCGCAGAGATTAACCGAAAAGCAGAGGAGTTATTCAATGCGGGAGACTTGGACGGCCTGAGGAATCTGGCCTGCGAGAACGGGATCCCGGACGACTTCACGGAAATGTATATCGAGGGAGAAATCGAACAGCTCTGCGACGACCAGGTCGCCGCAGTGGGAAAGATCGACATGGAGATTGACGAACTTCAGCCGATCGAGATCCTCGTGGACTGGGCCGACTATATCAAGGCCCAGTGCATGGAAGACGACCTCTTCTGCAGACAGGTCCGCAGGAGGGGGAAGAGCCTCGAAGGATGTATCGCAGAGATCGCGATATGGTCGCTGATCCACGCGCAGCCATTGTCGGACAACATCATCAAAGCAATGGAAAAAGCCGGCAAGGTACATGAGAAGGAACTGAAGGCAGCGGGGATCGAACAGCGGTGGATCCGCTATACGAAAACAGGTGCTCCCGGATCCGCGAGAACAAGGCAGATCATCCGGGAATACTACATGGGAGGTAAGTGATGAGACTGGCATATAAAGCATTCAATGCGGACCTGACCTGCACGATGGGCAGGGGCACATTCCAGTATGAGCCGGGAATCTGGTACGAAGAGAAGGAAGCGAACTGCGCGAAGAACGGCTTCCACTGCGCGAGCAATCCTCTTGACTGCATGAATTACTACGGCTCATGGGGTGATCACCAGTTTTGGATCGTAGAGATTGACGGAGATATCGATGAGGATGGTACCGACACAAAGATCTCAGCGACTAAGATCAGGCTGTTCAGGCGCCTCAATCTGCAGGAGTTCTTGACACACGCGATCTCGTACATCTACGAGCACCCGGCGCTGGAAATGAATCAGAGAGTGAAGACTGCCAATACAGAGATGACAGACACGGACAAATTCGTGATCGTGAGGAACTTTAAACCAAGAGCGATGGCATCAAAGACAGGGCAGTATATCGGCCTGATCAAAGAGAACCCGGCTAACAGGAACGAGATCGAGGCAGCGGGCCTGTTCTACGTGGACGGGATAAGTACGAAACCAAACATATGGTATGACGTGGAGGGAAGAGAATGCTGAGGAAGCAGCAACTGTTAGAGCTCCCGATCCTCATCCCTAATGTGAGAGGCGTGGGAGCCAGGGCGGAAGTCCTTGAAATCGACAATGAAAAGGTCCTTCACATAGATGTGGTGGACGATGGCGATGTCATCATCAGGTATTTTGCCAATTATGGAAGATCAAGATGGATCGTATTTGGAGACACAGCCAAATGGAATCAGATGGGATTCTTCAGCGCGATCGATTATGAACTGAGCAGGGGAGATTATGTGGCTGACTGCTATGGAAGGCGGTACAGTATCACATCGACGCCGGCATTCGACGAAACGGCAGCGGTAGTAGAGGAATACTTCAACAGGATCGAGGGGTATTACTGGAAATCAGGCGTGGCGAGCAAACTGTATGCGTGGGAATCGGAATGCAGGGCGATGAAGAGGGAGCAGCATATTGTGAACAGACATTCAAAGATCGCGGAGATCATGGACAGGGTACCGCAGATCCCGGAGGGCTTCGGGGAATGGCTCCGGGAGGAGGTCTTCGGAACAGACTACCTGTACACGAAGAAAGAGGAAAAGAAGACAAGGTACCTCTGCACGGCCTGCGGCGCAGAGGGCGCCAGGAAGATGAGCGTGAGGATGGGGCAGGAAACGACCTGCCCAAAATGCAAAAAGCCGGTGAAGGTAAGGAGTCTGAACCGGCAGTACAAACCGCAGAGAGAACACATCGTGCTCATGCAGAACATGAAGCTGCCAAGGAGAAAAACAGATCTATTGTGCGGCCTGCTCCGGGACAGGGACGGATATGTGGTAAGACAGATGACGGTAGAGTGCAAGCCCGGGAAATGCGGGAAAGAACTGCAGATCTTCGAGGACGTGAGAGCTGTTGTATCCGCTGGCGAGAACTGGGGCAAGTGCTATTACGGAGAATACACAGAAGGAACGCCGGAATCACAGTCATTTTACGACAGAAATCCGAGCAACAGGAGATGGAGAAGCTCCTATCTGTATCCGGGGAACCTTTCGGAGGTGCTTCCGACAGCGGGCATGGAGCACAGCGGCCTGGATATCATTGCAAGGAACAATGTGAAACTCAATGTGGACTTCTTCGTAGTCAACTACCCGAACAGGACATGGATTGAATATCTCATAAAGGCTGGGCTCTACAGACTGGTAAAGGATATCACGGATGGCTCAATCTGGGGCGGCGCTCATGGGATCGAATACGGCACAAGCCTGCAGGAGTGCCTGGGCCTCGACGGGGCGGGCGTGAACAGGATGAAACAGACAAACGGAGGCCTTGCGACGCTCGCATGGCTGAAAACGGAAAAGGAGACAGGGAAGCGGATCTCCCAGGAGTCCATAGAGTATTTCACCGCACAGGAGGTAAGCCCGGACGGCAAGAACATAAAGTACCTGATGAAACTCCTCGGATCCCCTAATAAGCTGGCCAATTACCTCAGGAAGCAGCAGGAGAAGACCGGATACGCAGTATCAACGATCATGAGCACCTGGGACGACTACATGAGCATGTGCAGAAGGCTCAATAAGCAGATGGACAATGAGATGGTCTACAAGCCGAAGGACATACAGCTCGCACATGATGAGTGTTTGGCACTGCTCAAGAGGGAAGACGCGGGAAGACGCGCTGCGGAGGTCCGCGAGAAGTTCCCGGAGGCAGAATTGAATCTGCAGATAGTCGCGGAGAAGTACAATTTCGCGGACGATGAGTATCAGATAATTGTGCCGGAGAGCATTGAAGACATCATTGTCGAGGGCTCCACGCTCGGCCACTGCATCGACAGGACAGACGTATACTTCGAGCGGATCCAGAACAGGACCTCATATCTGGTATTCCTCAGAAAAGCCGAGAGGCCGGAGGCACCATGGTACACACTGGAGATCGAGCCCGGCGGGACGATCCGGCAGAAGAGGACCGTTGGAAACACACAGAGGGATTCGGACATTAAGGCGTTCACGCCTTTCCTCCGGAAGTGGCAGAAAAACGTACTCCGGAAGATGAACAGGGAAGACAGGGCACTGGCGCAGGCCTCGAAGGAGGCAAGGCTCGAAGAATATGGACAGCTCCGCGCGAGGAAGGAACCGATCCGCAACGGCCTGCTCAGAGGACAGCTCCTCGCGGACGTCCTGGAAGCGGACCTCATGGAAGCGATGTAAGGAGGATAAATGGATTACATACAGATGACGCTCGACGATTGGCTGAGCATAAAGAAAGAACTGGAAGAGGAACTGAGAGGCGCGGCAGCGGGATTTGTCAGAATCGGCTACCTGCTCAGAAAGATCGATGAGACGGAAGGCTATAAGAACGACGGATCGAAGTCGCTGGCGGAGTGGGCCAAGGACAACTACGGCCTGTCAGCGACAGCGGTGAGCCGCTTCGTGGCCATCAACAAGAAATACTCGATCGACGGATACAGTGACCAGCTGAGACTCGAATATGCACAGTACGGATCCGCGAAGCTGTCCGAGATGCTCGCACTCCCGGACTCAGATCTTGAGATGGTCTCTCCGGAGCTGAAGAGAGAAGACATCCGGGAGATCAAGAAGTTCAACAAGGAAGCAGCCAAGGAAGAGGCAAAGGCAGAGGAGCCTGCCGCTAATCAGCGCGAAGAACCGCATGAGGAACATCATGAGGAACAGGCTCCGCAGGCGGCGGCCGCACCGGAACTGCCCGATGTGCTCCCGGAGCATAAGTGGATTATTGAATTCTTCCGTGAAAACAAAGAGATCATGAACGACCTCTACTCCTCGAAGGCATTCGCAGAATGGAACGTAGACGGAATGAAGGAGATCGTGAACCCGTCAGGAGCGAGGACATACCGTCACAGAATGACGATGGTATCCATGATGGAAGCGAGGATCATGGTCAAGGTATTCCCGAAGTCACCGGCTCCGATGAGCTGGGACGGATTCTTCCAGATCGCGTGGGACATCTTCAGCGAGAGGGTCGAAGGGAAGAACACATACAGGAACGTGTTTGGAGAGAATGAGACCGCTAAAAGCGAAGCGGAACCGAAGAAAGCGGAGCCGGCAGCGGGCAAAACAGAGCCCGAAACGCCAATTGCGCCGGCGCAAAAAGAGCCGCCAACCATTGAAGATAACAATGAAAAACCAGTTTCCGCGATCGCAGAAGAATCGGCACAAGAAGAGACAGAAGAGCCTGAACAGGTAGAGATCGACGAGATTCTTCCGGCACCCGAAGAGCCGGATCCCATGAGGGACCTGAAAGACCGTTTTACGGCAGAACTGAACAGCCTCAGAGTCATGCTCGACTGCGAGAACTTCTCAGGAATGGCGCAGTCAATAGAGCGCCTGGAACATCTGAGGATCAAGATGGCAGGAATGGCAGCATCAAAGTGGAGCGAAGACTGAGAAAGGAGCAGAGATGGAGCACGGATTTTGTAAATTCTGCGGGCAGGCCTACATGGTCGACGCGGATCCCGAAGCGACAGAAGAGGAACTGAACGAACTGGCCACGGCCAAATGCGGATGCGAAGGAGCTGCCCATTACGCCTGGAAGAAAGCAACTCTCGAAGTGTATGCCCAGGACCTTGAAGTGATCTTCGGTAAGGAAAACAAAAAGATGAAAGATCTGTTCGCTGATGCAGGCGAGATGATCATGAATGGGAAAATGAAGGCACTGACAATCAAGCAGTCAGACGAGAAAACGCTGAACCTCAAGATGAAGGACAAAGGCCTGTGTATCACAGTCACGGAGAAGAGCAAGATGGAGAACATCTCCTATGGCTGATCTCCTGTATCCGAAGAGGCGGAGCAAGAAGCCGAGGAAGAAGCATACACCCAGCATCATACAGCCGAGAGACGGAGGCTGCTATCTCTGCGAGAAACTCCACGGAGACTACAGCATAAAGAAGACCGAAGAGCACCATGTATATTTCGGACCAGGGCAGCGGGACATCTCCGAAGCCTGGGGATTCAAGGTATATCTCTGCCGGCGGCATCATATACACGCAGGCGGGCCAGAAGCGGTCCACCGAAATCACGAGACATGCCTGATTATCCAGCAGGATGTGCAGCGCCAGTTCGAAAAGACTCACTCACGGGAGGAGTTCATGGCGCTGATCGGCAGGAACTACTTGTAAAAATACGGCGCTTAGCATTAACAACAAGAAATGTATATGTGTTCTTTACCAAATTCTGCGCAAACAAAAAGGGCGGCAGCGCCGGCCGCCCGGAAAGGAGAGCATGGAGGAGTTCGACAGAGAAGAATTCAGGGCACAGCTTCAGAAGGCCGCGGCCACCGAGGAATATCAAAAGATGCTGCAGACCATGTCGAAAGCAATGGAGGAACTCGGAAAATCCCTTGCCATAGTGGCAGAGAAGCTGGTCGAGGTAGTTAACAACATTGCCTGGGACGCGATCATAAAGGTTTTAATGGAGGGTGAGAAAGAAAATGCTCTGGAAGATTACATACGAAGTAGGCAAAGGAAGCGTATGCGAGACGCTTACAGACATCGTAGAGGCGATAGACCTCGAGGACGCGGCAGAGATTGGAGAAGAGCAGAACTGCCGGCTCAAAAGAGCTATGTTAGGAGATGGAAGTTTCGCGCGTCTCGTCCGCGTAGAGATTTTAGGAGGCGCCGGTGAGAAACATTGACAGGATCAGGGCCATGGACGCGGAGCAGCTGGCCGGCTTCCTGGCAGAGAGCGGAGCACCGGTACCGACAGAGTTCTGCGACATCTTGTGCGCAGAGGACTGTATGATATGCCCATTCGTAGGACCGAATGGCGATAAGAAGGCATGGCAGACATATCTGGAGAGTGAATATGGCGGGGAAGAAAAAGAAGATGATCAGGAGCCACAGGAGCCGGAGGAGTTACAAACCGACGAACAAGGCGATTCTGAACAGGGAGGGAACGAAAAGGAGACAGATAAGCAGGGCAGTGAGAGGAGCGACGGCAGCGGGCCTGCAGGAGGGAGGAACCAGTGAGAATTATCGTAGTGGCCGCCGTGGCCTTTTTGGGTGGATCGCTGTTTGGCTGGATATGCTGCGCAGTCTTCTCCGCCAATATTACCGATGAAGTGTGGGAAATAATGATGGACGAACTGGAGAAGGAACGATATGGGAAAGTACATCAGGAAGGATTTGATTGATAAAGAGATCCACACAATGGGAAGAATTGAGTCAGTGGTTCTGCAGGCCTGGAAGAAAGGCGAGAGGACTGCAGAGGAGATAGCAGAGATCACGGGATTGCCACTGAAGACAGTATACAATTACATCCCTCGGAATGTGACGGGATAAGGAGAACGAACACCAGGAGGTAAAAGGTGAGACTGATAGTATGTGATAGATGCAGGCAGGCGGCGATTGATGCGGAGGGCGATAAATGGAACTGAAAGAGTTAACAGACAGAACCCTCGAATTGTTCGGAGTTGACAACCCTGACAATCTCGGTTCTGCACTTCTGGACAACATCAGCAAAACTGATAAACTCAAAGCTTTCTGTGATTTGGTCGATGGTGATTTAAGCGTTGATTGGATGCAAAAGATTTATCAGTATTATCTCGCTGACCGCAAAGAGAAGAAACAGGACTACACGCCAAAGTCTGTGGCTCAATTAATGGGCGCTCTGATAGGAGACACAGATAAAGTCGTAGATATGTGCGCAGGATCGGGAGCGCTGATCATTCAGAAATGGACGCAGAATCCGAATATCGAGGTCACGGCACTGGAGATTGACGAGAATGTCATTCCATTTCTGTTGTTCAACATGGCGCTCCGAAACATTAATTGCAGAGTAATACAGGGTGACGCGCTGACAGGTGAAGATGTGATAAACACTTGGCAGGTCACGAAAGGAGAAAGATTTGGGCGTATCACTAATATCAAATCCACCGTATAACATGCGCTGGAAAGTGCCTCAACTGGCAGGCTTTCTTCCACAGTATGCGGGATATACAATCCCGCCCGATTCAAACGCAAACATGGCTTTCGTTCTGTCGGCGCTGAGCCGGATTGATAACAGGGCGGTCGTTCTACTGCCAAACAATGTGCTTTCGTCCAGCCAGAAACAGGAGCAGAGCATCAGGCAGGAACTTATCAGGCAGAACCTTTTGCTTGCGGTAATCACTCTTCCGGGTGACATGTTCGAGTCTACAAGTATCCCAACGTGTCTGCTGATTTTTGATAAACATAAAAAGACCCGTAGGATTGCGATGATTGACCTATCGGATAAATGCGAAGAGAAGGTCAGGGATCAGCGGGGACAGTACGGTGGAGCATCGCACGAGGGCAGAATATACCACAAGACAGTAAAGGTTATTCCAGACGAGATGATCGAGAAGTGCGCAGAGCTTATCAACAACTGCGAAGATGAGGAAGGCTTTTGCAGATGGGTGCCGCCCGAGGAATTGATTGACTGCAACCTTACGCCGAGAAGATACTTTGAAATCAAAACGGAATTTGTTCATAGACCGTTTGATGACATTGCCAGTGATTATAACCGAGTCATTGATCAGAAAAATGCAATTCAGATAAAGATGAATAAGACAGTAGCGAAGCGCCTCGGATATGATTGCATGGCAGGCGATAAGCCTGATCTGACAGAATCTTTTGCAGTAGCAGGGCAAAAAGCAGTCAAAGAGAAGAACATTACATTTAGTGCCGATGATGGGATCACAATCAGAATCAGCACGAAAGACGGAGTGCATCCGTTAGTATTGAACTTCTTGTCTCACTGGAAACAGATGATCATGTATCTCAATACCGAGGAGAACAGAGTCCTTGCGGAGTTTAGGGACGCGTTACTCAATGACCTGATGAGCGGAAAGATTGATTCACAAGGTGGGAAGAAATGAATAAACAAAGAAAGTTTGTAATTACTACCACGTATAACGAGATGGGGATAATTATTGATACAAAGGTGGAGGAAGTCGCACCGCCCGAAATCATCTACTGCAAGGACTGCGGGCACAGAGATGATCATGGATGCTGCAAATACTGGAGAGGCCTGGCGATGAGCGAAATTCCAATTGCCACTGACGACTATGATTTCTGCAAACATGCAAGGAGGAGAGAACGTGAGTAAAGACTTAAAGCCTTGTCCGTTCAGAATACACGGCGAAAGAACTGCATCGCTGACAGTAGCAGGCGAGTTTTATTACAACGAAACATTCATGCCGTGCATGGGGAAAGAATGTGCTTGCTTCAAAGAGGATTCGGTTGATGCGTACTGTGATAGGAACGGCGCATTTATGACGATGACAAAAGGAGTGCCGGAATGAGCAGATGCAAATCATGCGGAGCAGAGATCAGATGGATCAAGATGTCATCCGGGAAGTCAATGCCAGTGGATCCTGATCAGGTACCATATTGGGCAAGGCCGGGAGCAGCAGGCAAGGTAGTCACTCCGAATGGAGAAGTGTACAGCTGTGACTTTGAAGGGGATCCGCAGAAAGCAACAGGCGTCGGATATGTGTCGCATTTCAGCACATGCCCTAACGCTGATCAGCACAGGAGGAGATAGAATGCGAACTGAGGGAATGATGGAAACATGTGATTGGTGTGGCAGAAGATACTTCAGGCCGCACAAAGGAACAGATTACACTGATGGCGGATTCACTAAGATTGATAAGTATGAGCCTCTTCCGGAAGGATGGACAAACAAACTTGGGATGGGGACATTGTGCCCGGATTGCAGTAAGGAACTCGACAAGTCGATTGAGGAGGCAAAGCTCAGACGCATCAAGCCGCCGACTGCAAACACACCTGAGGGAAGCGGGGTCCTGAAGATGGTATCGCTAGACAATGTCAAGCGCTGCGCAGATAAGTGTATCGACTGGGGGTGGACTCTGCAAGACTTCCGGAAGAACATGGACGAGTGGGACGAGGACACGATTGAAATAACTGAGACGGAGTGACCTATGACGGCAAAGGAATATCTGAGGCAGATAAAGAATCTTGAGATTAAAATCGCGCAGAGAAGATCAGAACGCGACCAGCTGATTGCTGATGCAATGGGAAATGGATCTCCGAGGCTCACAGTGGACAAGGTGCAATCCTCTGCGGCCGGTGACCAGATGGGAGACAAACTCGCAGACGCGGCCGACATCCAGCATGAGATTGATTGGCTGATCAATAAGCTGATTGCGGATAGACACCGCATCATCGGCGAGATTCATACACTGACGGACGCGCGGTACATTCAGATACTTTATCTGCATTATGTTGAGGGAAAGAAGTTGGAAGACGTAGCAGAGACTATGGTGAAAACAAATGGCAAATCATATAGCTATGACCATATAGCATCACTCCACGGGTTAGCGTTGCAGGAATTTGACAGAGTAATCCTCAAATCCCATGGAAACACCAAGTGAAATAGATATAACATATATGCTGACGCAGGGCGTCAAAGACAATACTTTCCCCATCCAAGAGCGACGACTTCTCCATCGAGGCGTCGCTCTTTTGTTGCAACGAACGGCTTATTGACTTTGGAGGGATGATGGTCACCACACAGCAGATTCAGAAGTGGATCACAGACGGGGAACTGTGGAGATTCTACAAGACTAAGGAGTGGATCAGCCTGAAGAACTCAGTGCTGGCAGCGGGCCACTATGAGTGTAAGATCTGCAGGCAGCGGGGCAGGATCACAAGGTACGACATTGATGAGCAGGGGAGAAAGCATCTGCTCTCGACGGTCCACCATGTCAATCATGTGAGGTCACATCCGGAGCTGGCGATGAGCAGGACCTACAGAGATCCAACCACGAACGAAGTCAAGGACAATCTCATACCGGTATGCAAGGCGTGCCACAACAAGCTCCACCCTGAGAAGAGAAAAAACAATTCGAAAAAGAATTGTTACACAAATGTAGAGCGGTGGTAAGGGTACCCCCACACCCCTATACCCCATTCCGTGGAGGAGGGCCAGCAACGGGGGAGCAGGGTCGACAAAACATCTGCGGAGTCGCGCACAGGTAATTTTTATTTTTTTTTAGAAGGGAGGGAAGCCCGTGAACGCGTCAGAAAAAATGAAGAGAACAAAGGCATATCGCCAGATCAAGGCCTCGCTGATGGAACAGCTTGAGCGCTCCGGGAATGACCGCCCACATTATATCGACCTGGTCGAAGATTACATGAAACTGTATGTGATCAAGGAATTATGTGCGCGCGACATTGACGAGCGCGGCGTCGTGATCAGGGGCGTCGGGTCCACTGGCCAGAAGGTCGAGAAGAGGAACGACTCCGTGGACATGATGCAGAAAACAAACCAGCAGATGATCAAGCTCCTCGACTCGCTGGGCATCAAGCCGGAGGGAGACTTTGGCGCCGACGAAGATATGTAAGGAGGTCCAGGAATGGATCGACATCGTTGAGCAGGACAAGATCAGGTGCTGTGAGGAGCAACACCTGCTAGTTGCCCACATAAAGAAGTGTTTCGAGACCGAGGATATCTACACGGACACGGAGCAGCTGGGCAATTACATCCGGATCATCGAAAAATATCTTCCCTTCAAACTGTTTCCATGGGAAAAATTCGTGCTTGCGCTGCATGATTGCACCTACTGGACAGAAACAAAACAGCCGCGCTGGCCGGACCTATTCTGCATGACAGGCCGTGGAGCCGGCAAGGATGGCATGATCGCCGCCGAATCTCTCTGCCTGTCGTCTCAATACAACGGGATCCGCGAATATGACGTGGATATCTGTGCAAATAATGAGGAACAGGCGCTTAGGCCAGTGCAAGATCTCAAAATGGCATTCGAAGAGCCAAAGGTCACGAAGCAGATCAAACGCTTTTATCACTGGACCAAAGAGCGGATTGTAGCTCTCAAAACAAGGTCAATCATCAGAGGGCGCACCAACTCGCCAAAAGGCAAGGATGGATTGCGCTCAGGCATTGTTATATTCAATGAGATCCACCAATACCAGAACTATGACAATATTAACGTGTTCACAACTGGTCTTGGGAAGAAAAAGCACCCGCGCAGATCGTACTACACGACCAATGGAGACGTCCGAGAGGGACCACTCGACGACATCCTGGAGGATGGAGAGGATTCACTGCGGGCCGGATCGGACGATAACGGCACACTGTACTTCATTTGCAAGCTCAACAAAAAGGATGACGTGCATGATGAGGCAAACTGGACGATGGCAAACCCCTCCCTCCCCTATTTACCCCATCTGCAGCAGGAGACGCGGAAAGAGTACAGGGAATGGGTAAAAAGCCCGGAACGTCTGAGCGCGTTTATTTCAAAGCGCATGAACCTCACGGATCAGGCCAAAGAAGGAGCGGTTACAAGTTGGGATTGCATCGCGGCGACAAACAAACCGATCCCGGAGCTCACGGGGAGAAGCTGCACAATCGGCATAGACTACGCAAAGACCACAGACTGGGTGGCGGTCAATGTCCACTTCAAGGATGGAGACAAGAGATACGACATCAATAAGGCGTGGATATGCGGAGCGTCTAATGACATCCCCAGGATAAAGGCTCCATGGAGGGAATGGGCAAAGACTCCGGATATGCTTGAATATGTCGATGATGTCGAGATCCATCCGGAGACCGTCGCCGCTTATGTGAAGACGGTCGCACAGCGCTACAAGGTTGAGCAGGTGGCGATAGACAGCTACAGATACACCCTGATGGCTGATGCGCTCTCTAAAGTCGGGTTTTCTCCGCAGAGGAAGAACCTGATCCTGGTAAAACAGACTGACATTCTCAAAGTCGTGCCGGTAATCGACCACTGCTTTATCCATGGTTATTTCCACTGGGGAGACAACCCCGTGCTCCGGTGGGCTACAAATAACACGAAACTGATCAGATACGGAAGGAACGTAGGAGCCGACAAGGGCTCCTTTGTTTATGCCAAGATCGAGGCCAAGTCCAGGAAGACGGATCCGTGGATGGCGCTGGTCGCATCTATGGTCTGCGAATCTGAGATCAAGGAAAGGCCGACGCTTGTAAGGGCGCCGGTCATCACATTATGAGGAGGTGAGCGAATGAATGGCTAAACTCAAATGGTGGGCGGACTTTCTGGACAAATTATTCCCTGTGACAGAAAAAGTCGGACCATCATCAATCATCATCGATATTCCTACAGAGGTCTATTACCTGGAGCTGGAGCTATACACAGCGGCCTCGCTGATCGCTAACGCGATCGCGAGAAGCGAGATCAAGGTATACAACAACGGCGTGGCTGTTAAGGACAACGATTACTTCATGCTCAATGTGAGCCCGAACAGGAACGAGACATCGGCTCTGTTTTGGCACAAAGTCATCAACAAGATGGTCAGGAGCAGGGAAGGTGAGGCACTTGTTGTAGAATTCGGCGGCCGGCTCTACTGCGCAGACAGTTTCACCCGCGTCAAAGAGGATCCATTTACGGGGGACATTTACGGCTGTGTAGTTGTGGATGGAAAACAGATCCCGCGGACGTTCACACAGGGTACGTCGTACCTGATGCGCATTGATAACTCCAATGTGCGAAAGCTCCTGGCTGATGCGTATGACGGCCTCGGAGAAGCGCTGGCGGCAGCGGCCAGCCAGTTCAAAAGTTCGGCGGCGACGCGGTACAAGCTACACATTGATGGTTACAAGGCCGGAGACGAGGATTTTAACAACGAATTCAAAGGATTCGTGCAGGAACAGCTGAAGACCTATCTGCAGGCCGAGACAGCGGTGTATCCGGAGTTTGACGGATACACACTTACCAGAGATGACCCGAAACAGCTGACATCATCAAACGATTATCTGCAGCTCAAGAAAGAGGTCAGGACTTCGGTGATGGCCGCCATGCACATCCCGGAGTCGATGCTCACAGGCCAGATCACGTCGGTTAAGGATGTGCTCACATCCTTCCTCACTTTTGCTGTGGCTCCATACGCAGATGTGATCGAAGAGGCGCTGAACAAGCGGGCCGGCATGGCAAATTACATGAAAGGCAGCTACTACAAAGTAGATATGTCAAAGATAAAGCACAGAGACATCCTCGACTGTGCGCAGTACGCGATGGCGATCCTGTCGACGGGCGCTATCAACATTGATGAACTCCGCGAGGAGTTCGGAAAGGAAGCGCTGAACACTGATTGGTCGAAGAAACACTTTATGACCAAGAACCTAGAGGAAATCACCAGACTGCTAAAGAGCCTGGAGGAAGGAGAACAGACAGATGGAGAAAACGTATTACCAGCTGACAGTTGATCAGAAGGCGAGGCGGGCAACCGTGAATATTTACGGCACGATCACTTCGGCGGCGCCGAGGATCCGCTCCTGGTACAAGGGAGAGGACACTGGCGAGAGATCAGCACTCGACATCAAGCAGGCCATTGATGCCATGGACGTGGATGACATTGATGTGTTCATCAATTCCTACGGCGGTGAAGTGGCCGAGGCGTGTGCGATTTACGCAGCGCTGAGAAGACATAAGGCGACGGTCCACACATATTGTGACGGATTCGCCTGTTCTGCGGCATCGGTTATCTTTTGCGCCGGCGCAACAAGGACGATCGGAGAACTCGGACTGCTGATGATCCACAACTGCATGTCTTACGTCGGCCGCGCCAATTCGGCGGAGCTCCGCAAAGCGGCAGAGGACAATGACAAGATTAACCAGTCATCGATTGAGGCTTACAAGAAGGTGTCAAACCTGAGCGAAGACAAGATCAAAGAGCTCATGGACAATCAGACATGGCTCACAGCGCAGGAATGCGTCAAATATGGATTCGCAACGGAAATCGCCGCAATCGACGACGCCGGGACCCCTGAACAGGGAGCCTTCCAGCTGATCAGAAACAGAGTCCTCGACAGTGGCTTCCCTTCCATGAATGCGCGTCTTGACGCCATGGAAGAAAAGATCGATGCGTTGATCCAGGCTGCGGAAGACAAAGGACTTCCGGAGCAGAATCTGGATCCTGCTCCGGGCAATAAGCCGGAGGAAACAGCACCCAAAGACGAGCCTAAACAGAACCGTATGGGCAGAGTCTTCGCACTCTTTGGTGCGAAAGAATAACATAACAAGCAAAGGAGGATTACAAAATGCTTGCTGAGAACAGTATGGTAAGAAACGCAGCGGTAGAGCTGCAGAGAGTTTTTACAGCAGAAGCGCCTGATACACAGGCGGTAGAGACTGCTTTTGAGCAGTTCGGAAACGCGATCGCGGCTACAGTCCGCGCAGAATATGAGTCTGCACACGGCGACCAGGCCATTCTGATGCAGCGCGGATTCCGCGTCCTGACATCCGAGGAAAACAAATACTACCAGGACCTGATCAACGCCGGCAGAGAGAAGACCGTGCAGACAATGAACGGCCTTCTGTCCGACAAGGTCATGCCTGCGACCATCATCGAGGACGTGTATAAGGACCTGACGCAGGAGCATCCCCTGCTCTCCAAGATCAACTTCCAGTCAGTAGCATATCTGACAAGATGGATTCTGAACGACCACACCGTACAGACTGCAGTCTGGGGCCCCGTCAACAGCACGATCACAAAGCAGATCAGCTCCGCGTTCCGCGTCGTAGAACTGACGCAGTGCAAGCTTTCCGCGTATGCAGTTATCGAGCTCGACATGCTCGACCTTGGTCCTCAGTTCCTTGATGGCTATATCAGGACATTCCTGAAGGAGTCCGTATATGTAGCGGTTGAGAATGCGATCGTGAGCGGCAGCGGCCACAACTCCCCGATCGGTATGGACAGAGACATCCACCAGGGCGTGACCATCAACAGCTCCACAGGGTATCCCCAGAAGACTCCTGTCCCGGTAACTTCTTTCGCTCCGAAGGATTACGGCGCACTCTGCGCGATGCTTGCGGAAACTGAGATTTATTACACTCAGGATTCTGATGGAGCAGTCGTGGCGGAGTCCACAGCGGTTTCCGGCGGCGTAGTTCAGAACGGCTATACCAAGCACGGCGGCGCAATGAGAAGCTTCGATGAAGTCATGCTTGTGTGCAACCAGAAAGATTACCTGCAGAAGGTAATGCCGGCGACCACAGTCCTGACAACGGCAGGAACCTATCAGAACAACATCTTCCCCTTCCCTACGGACGTGGTAAGATCCAACGCTGTTCCGGAAGGCAAAGCCCTTCTCGGTCTCCCTAAGGAATATTTCATGGGTATCGGAACATCCAAGGATGGAGTGATCACATTCTCTGATGACTTCCGCTTCCTGGATGACCAGCGTGTGTTCAAGATCAAGATGCACGGCATGGGCAAGGCATTTGATGATACCTGCTTCATCCTGCTCGACATTTCCAACCTTGAGGAACTGTTCATCTATGTCAAGGCGGCTGAGGCGCTCAGCGTCACTGTTGAACAGGCGGCAAAAGGAAACGGATGAGGTGAATAATGTGGACCAAAATGACACTCAGCGAGAACTTTCTCGCTGAGTGCAAACGGCATTTAAACATCACATGGGATGATGATGACACCGATGAAAAGGTGATGGACGAGATCCTGGATGCTGAGGCCACGATGAACCATAAACTGGGGGCGGAGATCGACTATACACAGTATGGCCAGGAACACAGACTGTTCCTGGCTTATCTTTTGTATCTGCACAATGACTGCCCGAACGAATTCGACCAGGCCTATGGCAGGGAAATCCTGCAGGTAAGGCATAAATACGAGGTGAAGCAGTATGCTGAAAGGATTCAGACCGGCGGATAAAACATATAACAGCGGTGTGCTTTATGTATGCGAGCCATCCGGGAAAAAGAGCAGTTTTGCGGCGGTCAAGAATCAGAACAGGGACGAGGACCTGGAAAAGATCCTGAAGCTGAACTTCGATGAAAAGTCACGCAGGGAACGCGACATGGAGCTGGCTGAGGCACAGGACAGATATCTGACGCTCAAGGTTCGGACGAGGCTCAGAGAGGAAGTGAACAGCACGCATAAAGTGCTGATCGAGAACACGCTGTACAGCATCATCTACATTGACCCTGACCGGAAGGCGGGCGATATGTATCTGTATCTTGAGGAAGAGAGGAAAATTGAGTGAGCGTACTTGACAGAATCACAGACACTCTTGAAGGGATGCTCCAGGACGCCGAGGTACCCATGGAAACAGTAGGGTATGGAGGAGTAAGAAAAAGCGAGCTCGACAGATGGAACTATTTCGTGTTCAACAGGATCCGGAGGACCAAGAACAACAACAGCAGGCAGGACCTGCAGACGTTTTACCAGGTGCATGTAGTACATGAAGACTACATCCCGGAAGGATATATTGATCGAGTTATCAAGGAACTTGAAGCACCCGCAGACCCAGGGACAAAGCTCAGGCAGACGAATGATGATATCGAGTTCAATTATGTCTACAAGGGGAACACGGACCTTGTCGTGGAGATTGCCACTATTACGTTCTACCACCCGGAAAAGAGGTGCTGAAATGGCGGAATGGTACAGGCTTGACGTTTCGGAAATGGAAAAGCTCCAGGACGCGATCAACAGATCGACACAGCAGGCCGGTCCCGTCATAGACGCAGTCCTTAGAAACGAGGGCGCACAGAAGATCAAGAAAAACATAGCAATGATCCTCCCTTCATCCGGTAGGAACTGGAAAGGGAAAGGTGCGCCGGCGAGCGCTGCTATGCCTGCGCATTTTAAGCAGGAAAATGGGGCACTCTCAGTCACGATCGTGGCAAGAGGTAAATACCATTATTTGTATTTCCCTGACGACGGATCCAATACGAGGCGCCATGCGGGAAATCAGCAATTCATGAGAAGAGGCGCAGAAGCTGCCTCGGCCAGCATAGTGGATATGTGTGTTGGCAGATTAATAGATAATTTTGAAGGAGGATGAAAGGATGGCAATTACATCCGCTGATGTTTACAGCTATTTTGAAGCAGATCAGCTGGCCATCAAGGTGGCCGGTGATCAGGATTACACAAGGGATGACTGCATTGGATCCATTGAGGTGGAGAGAGAAACCAAGACAGTCACTAAGTCCTGCCGCGGAGTGGTTAAAAAGAGAAAGACCAAGCCCACTGGCAACGGCACTATCACACTGAAGATGCACATTAAGCTGGCCCTGTACCGCAAGCTCAACGCTATGACCAATGAAGGCCTGCAGCCCGGTGTCTATGCATTCGACAATACCGTATCCATGCCGGAGGCATCTCTTACGGCAAGAGTCAAGGATGAGGATGACAACATCATGTTCCTTGGCTATCCCAGATGCAAGGTGGAGGAGATCGGTAAACTCAGCATTGAGAATGGAGCTGAGGAAGTCGCTGAGGTAGAGATGAAGCTGTCCTACATGCCCGATGATTACAACAAGGGCGAGTATCAGGCACTGGCCGATGAGCTGACCGGCAGTGCACTGACTGCTGAGAACTGGATGACTGAATTCAGCTCTGAGGCAGCACAGGCTTAATATTGTTTCTTGTATAAGGCGGCACCCTGTACAGTGCCGCTTTTTTGTTTGGAGGAACACGATGGGATTAAAACCGACATTTTATGATTTTTCGCTGAATGACGGACAGGTGGTCCAAGTTACGCGAAACTTTGCAGGCCTTTATATGTTAAAGGCTTATGACCCTGCTATTTATGAAAAGTCACAGACTTTCAATAAACACGGCAAGGACAAGAGTTATACGGCGGACGACCTGGATAATGCAGCGGTGATCTATGCGGCATATGTGACAGCCACGCTGGTGAACAACTCTATCAAGAAAAGCAAAGGAGAAGCCGAGGAGCCGATCATGGATGAAGTGGAATTCATGACATTAATGCCTACTAACGCATACGCTGTGGGCAACATCATGAAGAAACTCTTCGGAGATGAGAAAAAAAAAGCGGATTCCAAACAGCGTTTCAAAGAGTTACAGCAAAGAAAGTAGGCCGGTCAATTAAAGTCCCCAATTTCCCTTTGGAGTGTATTGAGGATTATTACACCTACTATGTCCAGATCATGGAGATCCCGGAAGACGTTTTTTGGAATGCGGAAATTCCATTCCTGGACAGGATCGTGGCTAACAAGACAGCCTATGACGAATGGCTGAGCAGCGTTATGGAGAAGGAGCGCAAGAAAATTGGCAAGAAATGAAGCAAAGATAAAATTTACAGCTGAGACTGGGGAATTTACCGAACAGCTGAACTCTGCCAATTCTGCTCTGGCTGCTCTCAGGGCCGGGCTGAAGCTGAACGATGCTGAGTTAAAAAACAACGGCAATCAGACAGAGTATCTGAAGAACAAACAGCAGCTTTTAGAGACAGAGCTGCAGATGAATGCTCAGAAACAGGAAGCTCTAAACGGAAAACTGGAAGCCGCCAAGGCAATTTATGGTGAAAACAGCGCTGAGGTGCAGTACTGGGCCACCAAACTGACAAATGCCAAAACGGAACAGCAGCAGCTGGAAGCACAGCTGAATCAGTGTACCCAGGAACTGGAAGAGCAGGCCAAGGCAGAAGAAAAGGCCAAGACTCCACTGGAGCAGCTTAATACCAAGATCGGTGAGCAGAAGGCACAGCTGGAGAAGCTGGAAACAGAATATAAGAACGTAGCGCTGGAGCAGGGCACAGGATCCCAGGAAGCACAGGAGCTTAAAGGCAAGATTGACCAGCTGAACAGTGAGCTGGGAGAGAATGAGTCCAAGCTGAAAGAGGTTGACAGTGCACTGGAGAGTGCCGGGTCTGAGGCCGAGAAGTCAGCCAATGGTGGATGGAGCGTCCTGAACCAGGTCATTGCAGACCTTGCCACCAATGCGATCCAGCAGGCTATCAACAAGCTGCAGGATTTTGCCAAGGAAACCATGAACCTTGGCATTGATTTTTCTGCTTCCATGAGCAATGTGCAGGCCATCTCCGGAGCTACTGGTGATGAAATCGCAATGCTGGAGCAGAAAGCCAGGGATCTTGGAGCTACTACAGTGTTTTCTGCCAGTGATGTGGCAGACGGTTTTGGATACATGGCCATGGCCGGCTGGGATACTGAGCAGATGATGGGCGGCATAGCAGGTGTCCTTAACCTGGCTGCATCCTCCGGAGAGGACCTGGCTACTACATCCGACATTGTTACTGATGCACTCACAGCCTTTGGAATGGAGGCAGGTGATGCCGGAAGACTGGCAGATATTATGGCAGCGGCATCCAGCAATGCTAACACCAATGTGTCCATGCTGGGTGAGTCCTTCAAGTATGTTGCACCTGTGGCAGGTGCTCTTGGCTATTCCGCTGAAGACACAGCGGTGGCACTTGGTCTCATGGCCAACAGTGGTATCAAGGCCAGCCAGGGCGGTACAGCGCTGAGGACGATGCTGACCAACATGGCCAAGCCTACAGATGACATGGCCTATGCCATGGAACAGCTGGGAGTCAGCCTGAGTGACGATGAAGGCAACATGTACAGCCTGGGTGAAGTCATGGACCAGCTCCGGTCCGGATTCGGTGATCTGATGATCTCTGAAGAGGAATTCAATGAGGAGCAGAGGCTGCTGCAGCAGGCACTTGATGATGGTGCCATATCTCAGAAAGAGTATGATGAACAGCTCAATGCACTGGTGGAACGTGCCTATGGTGCGGAAGGAGCTGAGAAAGCAAGATATGCGGCCATGCTCTCCGGTAAGGAAGGCATGTCCGGTATGCTGGCAATCGTAAATGCCAGCGTGAAAGATTATGACAAACTTACTGCAGCCATCAATAACTCAAGTGAGGGAATGGGTGCCGCCGCTGAGATGGCCGGCATAATGAATGACAACCTTGGTGGTGACATTAAGGAAATGAATTCAGCTTTGGAAGAACTGAAGCTGAAGATCTTTGACGGCATCCAGCAGCCTATGAGAGACATTGTGCAGTTTATCACCGGATCTGTGATCCCGGCTGCTACAGCAACACTGCAATTCATCCAGCAGCATTCAACGGCCATAGGAGTGCTTGCAGGGGTGATAGGTGTCATAGTGACTGCCATGCTTCTGCAGAACGCTGTGCAGGCAGTACAGGCTGCTATGAATGCTGCTGAGGCGGCATCCCTTGGTGCCCTGATCACTGCAAAGCTGGCATCTGCAGCGGCCTCCTGGGCGGCGCTGGCACCTTATATTGCTATTGTGGCGGCCATAGCAGCTGTCATTGCCATCATAGTGATCTGTGTGACTCACTGGGAGCAGATCAAGCAGGCCGTCATAGAAGCGGCTCAGATGGCATGTACAAATGCTACAGCAGCATGGAATAAACTGATGGCCGATCTGGGCAGCATCACAGAAAGTATTAAATCTGCAATGCAGACCGCGTGGCAGACCATCAAGGACAACATCATCACTCCGGTACAGGATGCCTACAGCAATGTGGTGCAGAAGATCACGGACCTGAAGAGCAGCATTGAGCAGAAGATCAATGACATGAGAGATAAGGTCCAGTCCACATTTGAAAGCATCCGGGAGAAGATGGAGAGCCCTATACAGACTGCCAAGAGCACCATTGACGACATTATTTCCACCATTAAAGGCTGGTTCCCTCTGAGCATCGGCAGGATCATTGATGATATCAAGCTGCCGCACTTCAGCATCAGTGGTGAATTCAGCATCAATCCTCCTTCTGTGCCGCACTTTGACATTGACTGGTATGCAGCTGGTGCGATCTTTGACGCACCTACACTGATCCCTACCATGTACGGACTGAAGGGAGTAGGCGAGGCAGGACCGGAAGCAGTATCTCCTATCAGTGTGCTGCAGAGATACGTGGGAGCGGCTGTGCAGAGATTTGTGCCTCAGATTGATTATGATCTGCTTGGTCAGAAGGTAGCAGGTGCATGTGCTAAGCTGGGGATCAGCATTGAACTGGATAAGAGACAGCTTGGCAGAGTAGTAAGGGAGGTGGTCTGATGACTTTGTACTATGAAGGATCAGACGGATCCAAAGTCAATCTGATGGGTGATGGGATATATGCCCAGAACCCTGAAACCCTTACGCAGAACAGCTGGGGATACAGCACCATGTCAGGATCCAGTGGTCTTGCAAGGGTGAAGCGCTTTTACAAGGAGGCCAAAGAGCTTCCGCTGACAGTGGGCATCATGGCAGAGAATAAAGAAGAATTCAATGCCATGATGTACAACATGCACAGAATCTTTGACAGAGATGTGAGGCGGATGAAACCCGGCAAGATCTGGTGGAATGACTGGTACAAGGAAGCATTCGCTGTGGACACATCCAATGAGAGTTTTGAAGAGCTGTTTGAGTCTGTGGACAGGAACATCACATTCCTGGCTGTTGGATCCTACTGGGTGCGGAAAGTGGTCCGGAGCTATGAGGGCAGTGCAGGCACAGACAGGCCTGGTTATGGACTGGACTATAGTTTTGACTATGATCATGACTATGGTGTGAATGATACGGTGGAAGCTGTTGAGAACAACTGTATTGATGCAGCCAATTTTGAAATCAGGTTTTATGGTCCTGTGGCTAATCCTTCTGTATCCATCAGCGGTCATGTATATGAGGTCTTTGACACGCTGAGTGAGGGTGAGTACATCACCGTCAACTCACTGACCAGGAAGGTCCTCAAATATGATCAGTATGGAAATGAGACCAATGTCTTCCATCTCCGTGGGCGTGATGACTATATCTTCCAAAAGATCCCGGAAGGGCTTAACACAATTGTAAGATCCGGAGCAAATGCAATGGACATCACGATCTTTGATGAGAGGGGTGAGCCTGAATGGATATGATATATGCTGATGAGACAGGGAAGGACATTGGTGTGCTCCCTTCTTACAAAATGGACATGGCATACGGTAAAGATGAAAATAACTTTGCCGCATGTGTAGACCGGAATGATCATTGCTGCAATGGTAGCTATCTGATCTATGCAGAAGGCACTGAGTATGGCGGCATAGTAGATAAAATCAAGTCAGACACAGATGCAGGTGAAGTCACATACACAGGACGGACATGGCATGGAGTCCTTGCAGGCAGAGTGATCTGCCCGGATCCTGGTGATGATTATTACACCGTATCCGGTGAGGCCAACACTGTACTGCAGATGATCATTGACCGTATCGGCCTCTCAGGGACCTTCATAGCGTCCACAGAGAATACCGGAGCGATCATCCGTGGCTGGCAGTTTGACAGGTACTGTGATGCCTACAGCGGCATCAGGAAGATGCTGAAGGCATACGGCCTGAAGCTCAAACTGCAGTGGGAAGGCAACATGGTGGAGATATCCGCTGTGCCTGTCCGTGATTACAGCCAGGATGAGGAGTTTGATGCATCCCAGGTGCCTTTTACTGTGGAGCAGAATTATAACCCGGTGAATCATTTGATCTGCTTAGGACAGGGAAATCTCCGGGACAGAGCTGTGATCCACATCTTTACTGATAAGCATGGAGGAGTGCAGCCTTACCTGGTGGATCCGACTAAGGAACCAGTGGAAGACAGTGATTATATTTTGGATACTTCTTCCCAGTTACTGTTTGGGCGTGAAGAGGTGGCAGAAGTGTATGAGCTGTCTAATGCTGAGATCACTACCAATTATGTGCTGCTGACGGAACAGCCTGCAGACTGGTCAAAAAATTTTACATCTTACTACACCAAGGAAGCAGATTCTCTTGCCATTGGCGGCACAGGGATCAAGTACGCACCGGTCAAGGATGAAGGAGGATACAGCCTGCAGACAGCACAGCCTGGTGACTGGCCCGCTGGTTATGGGAAGTATTACACCTATGATCAGCTGGCCGGGACCTATTCCGCTGTGCAGGGATCTGCATCTTATTCTGCAGTATCCACACAGCCCGGTGACTGGTCCAGTAACTACAGATCTTACTTCCGGAAGAACGGAAGCGACTATCTGCCAGTAGAAGGCGCTGTAACATCCCAGTATGTGGAGCAGGACAGGCAGCCTGCAGACTGGTCCAGTAATTATGGATCCTACTATGAGATGAATGGATCTTCTTATGTGGCTGTCGTTGCTGACAGTCATTACAGCTATGATCTGCAGACTCAGGAGCCGGAGGACTGGTCCACAAACTATGCTGCCTATTATCGCAGAGCCACATCCAAAGAACTGGATGCAGAGGTCACAGCAAGGTATTACAGCGTGACTCTGGACCATAAAGGAAGGGTGCCGGTGTGGCAGGGGAACACCTACTACACAAGGACATTCCACCAGGGCGCTCCTGTATGGAGTGCTGCAGCCAGGTACACACGCATTGACACTGCATCAGCTCCTGCATGGTCCTCCGGGATCTACAAACAGGCGCTGGCAGCTCCTACGTGGCAGGCTAATACCTACTACACCAATGCAGGATCCAAGGCACCTGCATGGAAGGTAGGAACCTACTACAGGCAGGCCATAGACAGGTACAAGGTGCTGGTGGCAGGTGTTATTGACAAGATCAATGAGGCCTACAAGGCAGATGATCTGAAGATCAACCTGGAGGAGACAGACAGGATCTATGATGTAGGTGACATTGTAGGAGCTAAAGACGATGTAACTGGACAGGGAGCTGTCCAGGAAGTAACCAAAAAGATCATCACCATTGAGAATGGTGATGTCAACATCAGATATGAGGTGGACTAATGGCTATAGAATTAGTAACTGGGCATGCCGGACAGGAGCATGTGTCATCTGCTGATGCAGGCAGATTTAATGCCGGTGTATGTGGCACAGGTAAATATGTGCTGGATACCGGACTGAAATTTGCCTACAGCATTGAATCTGCCAATCTGATCCGGATTTCATCCGGTGATGCTGTGAACCAGGGGAGGCACATCACCATCCCTCCGAATACGTATGAAGATGCTGCGTTGCTTAATGGTGCCCAGGGTAAGACCAGGATTGATGTGATTACTCTGAGATACTCCAAGGTGACAAGACAGGTGGATTCTGAGACAGTCACTTTGGAGGAGGCATCTGTGGAAGTTGTCAAAGGCACTGAGGTGCCTACAGGTACAACTCCGGAAGTGCCGGCTGTGATCTCCGGAAATATCTTTGGTGGTGCTACTACAGATGATATGCCTCTTTATCATGTGCTGATCACAGATACAAGTGTGACATCTGTTACTCCTGTGTTCACGGTTATGTCCAGCATTGACGATATGAAGCAGGATACTGATGGGCTGTACCAGGATATTCTTGCATTACAGGAGACTGCACGGACTCACGGTGTAGATCTCACAAAAGTGAAGAATCTGCTTGGAGATGGGCCTCTTGACACAGTATCACAAAATGTGGTGGGCGCTGTTGCGGAACTACTGCAATCCATCTCAGCGATTCGTTCGAACATGGGCGGCGTGAAAATCAAAGCTGTAAGGCGAACAGTCACTATCCCCAGTGGAAGTAATAACATGAGTGAAACTACAATCAATTTCGCGAGTGATCTTCCGAACGCGAGGCTTGTCGGCGTGGATATAACCATTGGAGACTTCCACATGCCCTACTCAATGAACGGCACTACGGTTGGCACCTGGATAAGTCGATTGAGAGCGAATTCGATTGTGCTCAACAATGTGGTAGGTGCTTATAACAATTACGAAATGACGGCACTTCTGTTCTACGTGGATACGGTGGTATAAGAGGAGGTGTTATGGACACAACCAAAAAGATTATCAGAGGTGTAGTCAATTCAAGAGGATTTACTATCACTTCTCCCATTACTCAGTGGGATTACGGATGGCAGTTTATCCCCGAGATTGAGGACTTACCGCCCACATACAGACTGGACTTCTCTAATGAGGAAAAGCACGGCACGGCATTACCTGTTTATTGCAGTACGGATG
>Ga0256407_10002307_pt1 | contig 36878 bp, 27 predicted proteins | sample RumenRJG_04DNA_FD_193489 | JGI IMG/M metagenome (GOLD analysis project Ga0256407, IMG submission 193489) | Bovine rumen microbial communities from Lethbridge, Alberta, Canada - RJG_04 | ecosystem: Host-associated > Mammals > Digestive system > Stomach > Rumen | place: Canada: Alberta...
CGTGGGGTAAGGGGATGGTGGCTACATATTGATGTTGTGCTGTTGCTTTTTACTGAAAGCTGCTACTAACGACTCATAAATCTACCCTTAATCGTGTATTGGATGATAGTTGCGGATTTTAGGTTCAAGTAACTCCTAACATGTTTTTAACTTTAAAATACAATTTAAATGCAAATATAATATCAAACTATGATATATGCAAGAGTTTTGCCTTGTGAGTTGTGACTATGTAAGGATTTGAATGTTTTTTGTATAAAATTATACGCAGCATTAAAATTATTTTTAATTTTTGTTGCATTTATAGTTGGCAGTTAAAGTTGTTGTCACTATATTTGCAAAATAAATAATCAACTAATGATAATTTGCTATGGCACAGAATAATGGAATATCCCCTACTGCTCAAGGGGCAAATAGTGAGTTGTTGAGCGAAATGATAAGACTCGGTGGAGCTATGAGTGAGCCACAGGCAATGGACTACTTTGTGCGGATGCTCGACGCATTGCAGTTTGAGCACACCAACGGCAAGCAGCACTTAAATATTGCTCCATCTAATGTGGTGGTTGACAGTAATGGCATGATTGGACTGATAAATCCAAGAAAAGATGGCGACAGTTTCAATCCCGGCTATACGCCCTTAGAAGTGATGACCGCAAACGCCGCTGCGCAAGGCCCATGGAGCGACATCTATGGCGCAGGTGCCACGCTTTACAATATGCTCACCGGGAAACAGCCACCCGAGACCGATGACATCATATCGGCGGGCAACAATGCGTTTGACTTTGCTGGAGTGAGCGGAATGATGCAACAGCTCATCGGCAAGATGATGTCGCCAAGTCGCAAGCAACGGCCACAGTCGGTGAGTGATGTATGGCAACTGATAAGCAACCTTGCCAATGACGAGCAGCCAGGCAGTGCCCCTCAGGCTCCTGCAACTGTGCCCAATATACCACAACCCACACCTTCAGTGCCTAATATACCGCAGTCTGCTCCTCCGGCCATGCCTAATGTTCCCCAGCCAGCACCAGCGCCACAGCCAATTCCTGTGGCTCCTCCAGTGCCAAACATACCACAGCCTGTTCCAACTGCACCTAATGTGCCCCAACAGTCACCCGCAACCCGACCTATTCCTGCCGCTCCTGCAATGCCGCCTCAGCAACCGCCTGCAGGTTATGATTATGGCCGTGTTGACGATGAGAAGAAAAAGAGCAGCCGCTTAGGGCTTTTCATTCTAGGTGGTCTGCTGATATTGGCCGCCATTGCTGGCGCTGCTGTTATGCTATGGCCAAAGGGAGAAAAAACTACAGACAAAATCGAGAATACCAGTGATGCTTCTTTAAGCTCCAAAGCAGAGAACTCTGCCTCCGAAACAAGTACTGATATTGCTCAAAACTCTAATTCTGTAGCAAATGAAGAGCCTGCAAATGATGTAGCCATTGAACCAACAAATGATATAAAAGACAACTATGACGACGCTGCTGCTAAGGAGGCTCAGGCAAGAGAAGCGGAGAAAAAGCGCAAAGCAGAGGAAGAAAAAAGACTTAAAGCTGAAGAAGAGAAAAGACTTAAAGCTGAACAAAAGAAGCAACAACCAACCTCCGACAAAGTCCTTGATTTAGCCCCCGTTATGCCTTCGTTCCCTAAAGGTGACAACAAAATCCAGGGATTCATTAATAGCCACAAGCACAATCCCACAGGTGAATCAGGATTTGTTGTAGTTCAATTTGTAGTAAACAAAAACGGCAGTTTGTCTAATTTCAAAATCGTCAAGTCGATGAGTCCGGAACATGACCAAGAGGCACTGCGAGTGTGCAAAATGTTACCTAATTTCAACCCTGGCCGTGATGCAAATGGCAATCCAGTGAATGTGAAATACACACTGCCAGTAAGGTTCTGACGCATCAGCTAAGTATAACACGGCATAACGGACGAGAAGCTTCCTTCACGACATTGTGCATAACACAATCACGGGGCGAAGACCTGCAACCTCGACCGTTTCTTTGGTTAATATAGAAGTCAACTTTTAAAGTTCATAGTTCACGATCAAGAAAGAAATATCATAATCTACCGCATTGCCGATGACAATGCATCAGTTGCATTACTGGCAAAAGACGGTAAAATCTTGCTGGACATAATATGGCACTATCTTTTTATTATTTGGGAATCTTTATCGAAATAATCTTTATTTTCCTATGCTTTATGATTATAGGAATTCCCGTTTTATTATTCATTCTCAAGATAATAGATGATAGAAGTGATAAAATTTCACTACCTAAAAAAAAGCGAATTTGGATTGCCATTTTGGGAAATGTCGTTTTATCTTTAATTGCGGGTCTTTATATTTATTTAGAGCCTTATAGGTGCGACTGGGCTTTAGATATAGCAATGGAGAGATCTAACCTGTCGCTACCATGCTTTTTTGCTACAAATGTTTATTACCCTCCAGAAAGTAATGATGCTGATGATTTTTGTGTGAACAAAACCATAAAGTTTTTATATTCTCCATCAAAACAGGACATTGATCAATTAGAGCAATTATGCCAAAAAGATGAAAGATGGACGAAAAATGGGAGTGATTACCATTACCATGAAGAAATATTTGACAAAGAAATAAAATTAGACGTAGTCATAGACTTAAATAATAACAAAGCTACCACCAAGTATCTAAAATGGTAATACTAAAAATATAAAACATCATAGAAGCCATCGGCTATAGCAACATTATCTCAAATTTAACTACATCTATTGCTGAAAAAACAAGTACCGCGGTGCTATAACGAACCGCAGTACTTGTTTTTGCTATTATTGATTATTTTTTTAGTTCCCTAACAATAGGTTATAAACTGCTGTGATGTCGGCGGCTGTGATATTTCCATCTCCGTTGATATCGCTAGTGTCGTAGTAGGTCAGGTCTTCATTGAGTAAGTAGTCATAGAGAGCTGTCACATCGGCAGCTGTAACTACATTGTCACTGTTTACATCTACTACTCGCAGCTCAAGGATTGCTGGAGTGGCCTTGCCGTTGGCAGTGGTCACGGTTATGGTTGCAGTGCCGTTCTTTACTCCGACAATCGTTATCGCTTTCTCGCTGGCGTAGGCAGGAGCTTTGGTGTATTGACTTTCCAAACTGTTGAAATGTGCAAGCACCATATCCTTCTCAGTGAAGGTCAGCAGATCCTCAGCAGGAGCATTTGTGCGGTTCACAACACGGGCAACTGCCACGCTGGGGTCACTTGAGGTGACAACCAACTCCACTGGCACATCAGGTGCGCATGATGGATATACCGTCAACATCTGGCTTGCACCGATAATTGCGCTTTCTATATTAAGAGTGATAGTAACATTGTTGGTAACTGTCACATGACAGATGGCAGTTTGGTCAAGTACTGTTGCTGTTATATCGCACTCACCTTTACCAACAGCAATTACCACACCATCTTCAACTACAGCAACACTCTCATCGGTTGATGACCAAGTTGGAATAAGTCCAGTGTTATCAGGGGTGATAAAAGCGTTCAAAATATGCTCATCTCCCACATTCATCTCAAGAGAATCCTCACTAAGCGATAATGTGATATAGGCATGAGAAACATTAATATGGCAAATAGCATATTCCGCATCATGTGATGAAGCAAGCGTAGCATATATATCACACTCACCACCTCCAGTGGCAGTCACCACACCATTCTCATCAACAGCGGCCACCCATGGGTTAGTACTAGTCCAAAGCACTTCATCTCCTACAGGAATCACGGTTGCCGTCAATGCTAATGTTTCCCATAGAACAATATCAGCATTTTCTTTATCAAGTGTCACTTTGCTGAGGTCATTGATAATATTGAAATTCTGCCAATAGTCTGCCATAAAGTAGTTTGCGATTGAAGTGGTTGGTACATGGAGATCACTATCATAATTATAGAATGTACTAGACGAGCAAGTGGGAGGTGTCTCAGCATAACAATTAATAACATCGGGAGTGAAACCAAATTTGCGTAATGAAGTGATACCACAACCGATATTAACGGTCTTTAATTGGCTGATAATTTGACCTAATCCATTCATTTTTGAACTATTATAATACCATGCTCCTTGGCCAAAAATGGTCACCGAGGTCAAGCCACTGCAACCTGAGAAGGCATAGTCGCTTATCGAAGTCACCGAGTTGGGGATGGTTACCGACTTCAAGCCTGTGCAACCAGCGAAGGCATGCCAGCCAATCGAAGTCACCGAGTTGGGGATGGTCACCGAGGTCAAGCCGGTGCAGCCCTCGAAGGCTGCCCAACCTATCGAAGTCACCGAGTTGGGAATTATAGTATTCATGCAACCTGTAATAAGAGTATTAGTAGCAGTCTCTATTATTGCGTTGCAATTGTTGCGGGAGTCATATTTTGTATTTCCACTCTCAACCACTATTGAGGTCAAGCCAGTGCAACTAATGAAGGCCCTCCCACTAATTAAAGTCACAGAGTTGGGGATAGTCACCGAGGTCAAGCTGGTGCAATTATAGAAAGTACAATCATTAATGGCAGTAACAGTGTTAGGTATCACAAGATTTGTAACCTTAATGCCATTAAGGTAAAGATTGTGGGCATAAGATAAAGGATTGGCATCTTCAGTACAAAAAACAATATTACACCAAGAGGCAAGGTCGGTGATATTCACCGAAGTCAAGCTACTGCAACCAGAGAAGGCGCCGGCGTTAATCGTAGGCACCGAGTTGCCTATGTCTACCGAGGTCAAGCCAGTGCAACTAGAGAAGGCGAACTGACCAATCTCTGTCACCGAGTTGCCGATGGTCACCGAGGTCAAGCCACTGCAACCTGAGAAGGCATAGTCGCTTATCGAAGTCACCGAGTTGGGGATGGTTACCGAGGTCAAGCCACTGCAACCTGAGAAGGCAGAATTACCAATTGATGTCACCGAGTTGCCGATGGTCACCGAGGTCAAGCCACCGCAATCAGAGAAGGCAATCTCGCTAATCGAGGTCACCGAGTTGGGGATGGTCACCGAGGTCAAACCACTGCAACGATTGAAGGCCCCACTGCCAATTGATGTCACTGAGTTGGGCATGGTCACCGAGGTCAAGCCAGAGCAATTATAGAAGGCCCAGTCGCCAATCGAAATCACCGAGTTGCCTATGGTCACCGAGGTCAATCTTGTGCAATTAGAGAAGGCCCTCTCGCTAATCGAAGTCACCGAGTAAGTCGTGCCATTATAAGTCACACTTGATGGAATGTTTAATTCGCCAGTAAGATTTGAATAACCATATCCATTACTTCCTGTTCCTTCATACGTCACCGTCACGCTTATTCCGTCTTCATTGTAGTTATAGCATAGTCCACCGACCATAAAGTCGTAGGCACTTGCTAATTGTGGGAGCATTGCTGCTATTATAGCGAGCAATAATGATTTAAATAGTTTTTGTTTCATAGCTATTAATTATTGGTAAATTGATTATTATTTTTTATTTTTGCTCAAGTTCATTTATTCTCTTGCTGACTCTTTTAGGTTCACATCTTGCACTTATAGTAAATCCTTCTCGAGCTTTGATTTTGCTGAGATTAGCTTTAGTACATAAAATGTTTTCAATTTGCAATAGAGCATCAACATCTTTATATAAAGCTAATAACTCTGATTCTCTATGCTTTAATTTTAATTCGAGTGTCTCTAATTGTTTCTTTTTGACTCTAGGCACATAACCAAAAAAGTAACCCAAAATGGCAGTGCCAATGAAAAACAGTATCGATACTATTAGTGAAATATCGTTTACTGTAATAGCTGAAATGAGGATTTTCATAAATAATAATAGTTTTATCATAGCATTGCAGTCCTAAAGCTAAAGAAGTTAAACACAAAGAAAACGTGAACTGCTTATGCCACGCTTTGTAGTTTGATGGTCCTAGGAAAACCACTTACGCAAAAAGGGACAATAATGCAGCCCACGCATATAGCGTGAAAGCCGCTGTGCTGTCCTCTTGCGTAAAAAGTGATGAAAATTCCTAGGTTTTCAAACTACAAGAACAAGCATAACGCTTTCAGAATGTCATCAAGCACTTGGTGCAACCTCTTTTGCATACTTGAATTGTTGCAAAATTACACTAAATATTAATAAGTCGCAAGAAATGATGAGAATAAAAAGAAAAAAGTCAAAACAAAACTTGAGTCTGCGCTTGAAGATGCATCCTAAAAGTAGCCCGCACCATCGCCGACCTTGAGTCAAGCGTCACCGTCCGCTAGCACCACATCATGGAAGCCATCGGCTAGAGGGCAACCTCGACCACTCGAACTACTTTAATTTGTAATACACATTAAAAATCTGTCAATAATGTCACTTTTTAATGTACTCTAAGGATGAGATGTTTTGTAATAGCTCTTGTTTGCAACGTTTCTCTTTAGCTCCGACAACTGTTCGTGTACTTTGATTAGCTTGTCACAATTCGACTTCATAACTTCGTACATTTCGAAAAAACAATGCTCCTTCCTCTTAATTTCCATGTGTATGCTGTTGGATGTCAATACAATATATAGCGATTGCCAAATAAGCACAAAAAAACATGCTTATTTGGCAACAGTATAATTTGCTAAAAAACCATGTCATTTATCACCGTAGTGACCCTTTAGTGAGACGACAAAGACGGTGATGATTTCTTCCTCAATTTTGTAGATTAGTCGTGAATCCTTGTTTATTCTTCGGCTCCAGAAGCCTTCAAGGTCACCTTTTAGCTGTTCGACCTTTCCCGTGCCGGTAGTGGGGTGCTCGCAAAGTTCTTCGAGCAAAGCGGCAATCTTAAGTAGCGTTTTCTTTTGGCCAGATTTACGCCACTCTTGAAGATGGCGCTCTGCCTCAGGCATGAGAATCAGTTTGTATCTCATACGCCTAAGCTTTTTCTTATCTCATCCATTGTGTAAGCTCTGCCTTGCCCTTCTTTCATTTCCTGGATGCCACGGTTGACAGATTCCATGTTGTCGGTGTTTTCAAACCACTCATCACCCGAGGGCGATGGGTTCTCATGCACTTCGATTGATATGCTATTGGCTTTATTTATCAGAATCTGCTCAATATAGGCTTTCAGGCTACGGCCCTGAGCTACAGCCATCAGCGAAAGTTTCTGGAGCACTTCAATGGGCAAATCAATGTTTTTCCGTTTAATTATAGTTTCCATATCTTCTTTGTTTTGTTATAGCACTGCAAAGGTATAAAATATATTTTGTATATACAATATATATGATGTTTTTTAAGAAAAAATCTAATATTACAGACTTTAAAAAACAGCGAAAATGAAGATTTTCTATTGTATTTGGCTGAGTTTTAAAATTGATTTAGCCTAAATCGATATTCAACAATCCCACCACATAATCGTGTGGTTGTGCCGTTGCCCTGATGGGTGGCGGCACTTATCCCACGCCTGGGGAGATCTCACTGGCGCACAACGGTGTGCTTTTTTTCTTGACGAGTTGCCTGAATTTAACCGCTCGGTGCTTGATGTGATGCGGCAGCCGCTGGAGGATTATTATATGGATTATCAGTGGTTTGAGTTTGATGAATTACCCCCCTGCTATTGCCCAACTCTATGAGCTTATGGTCATGCGAAACTACGCGAAGAGTTGGCTATGGTTCTTCACTATCATTATCAGTAAGGTGAGCGCACTTGCTGTTTCACAATACTTTAACAAAAATAATAACCGACCCATTAGCTGGATCAAGTATGCGCTCGCTTAATTCCACCAGCGGGTAAGTATAAGCATTTGGGGTCGTTAATCCTTCAAACAACCGATAGGCACAACCATTACGCCATCTGTTCTCATGTACGCATATTGTCCTACTGCAGTTAAAACCATCTTAAATGATGGCTTCTTCATTTTTGTTGTGTCTATCTTTTCTGCCAAAGTGTTTAGATTGGCAGCCCCTTCAGCAATAAGTGTATCACCACCTAGTTTTATCTCAATGAGACCATAGCTTCCGTTTCTCAGATGCATAACAGTGTCACATTCAAGACCACTCTTGTCTCTGTAGTGGAACACATCTCCATCGTTAGCTTCGGCATACACACGAAGGTCTCGCACACAGAGCGTTTCAAAAAACAAGCCCAAAGTGTTCAGGTCGTTCAGCAAGTCATCGGGTCCTATGCCTAAAGCCGCAATAGCCAAAGATGGATCCACAAAATAGCGTGTGTCGCTGGTTCGTATGGCGGTTTTTGAACGCAGATTGGGGTTCCAGGCTGGCATGTCCTCTATCACGAAAATCTTTTTCAGAGCCTTGATATATGACGAGACAGTTTCGTCGCTCATGTTTTCAGGCTCATTCGTTTTCATGTCTTCTATGATAGTAGGAATACTGGCCATCGCTCCTTGTAATCGTGCATAGGAGCGCATAAGCCTCTTGGCACGGAGCTCATCTCTTTCAACTCCGTCAACTCTTGAAATGTCAGAGCGTGTTATGGCTTCAAAATACTCTGTGACTTGACGAAGTGATGACTTCTGACTTTTCTTGTTTAGAGATTTAGGCCAACCACCTCGGCAAATGGCAAAAGCAATGTCTTCCATCTTCAGCACACTTTCTCCATCAACCTTTTCTGGTTCAGCAAAAAGAGCCCTGACACTCACATCTCCTGAAGATTCTCCCGATTCCCACAGCGTCATGGGGCGCATAGTAAGCCATGCGAAACGACCAGCACCAGTATGGCGAATTTTTGATTTATCTGCAGGAACGGCCGAGCCTGTAAGTATGAACAAACCATCATCCTTTCTGTGGTCTGCTTCAAACCTTACGGCATCCCATATTTTAGGAGCTATCTGCCATTCGTCAATAAGTCTCGGTGTGTCACCTTGAAGCAGTCGTTTGATGTTTGTTTCCGCCATCTGGAGGTTTTGCCTTATGTTTGCAGGGTCATCCATATACAGGACACTCTTAGCTTGCTGTTCTGCTGTTGTTGTTTTTCCGCAAGCTTTAGGTCCTTCAATAAGAACTGCTGCCATTGCTTCTAATTTCTCTTCCAGAAGAATGTCTGCAATCCTCTTCCGATAATTGAAAGTGTTTTCAGCCATAATAATAACCTTGTATGATTTTCGGTACAAAGGTAGTATTTTTTCTTGAAGCGAGAGAATATATTTCGCACAATTTGGTTGTTTGGCTTGTTTTTGTTTGGTTGTTTAGCGCATTTTTGTTTGGTTATTTGGCTTTATTCCGCTTGGCTATTTGGCAAAGTGTTGTTCGGTGATTTGGGATAAACTCGGTTATTTGTGACCTCAAGATTACAGTATATTGCTATAAATCGTTTAATATACCCCAAAATTCTGCGTAAACAATGCGCAAACATTTGTTTCAGTTGATTGCACATCACCAGCTTTAAAAATCAGCGAAAAAGAGACTTTTTTATTTAAGTACATGACAAAAATTTAAAGATGTCCGATTTGTTCTTGTAGCAAGTCCTTTGCAGCACGCTGGATGCGGCCTGGGATTTTCTGCTCGACGACCCAGTTGAGGGAAAGTACTGGCAAGCAAAATTCTCATTTCAAGTGGAGAAACGCCCTATAGAAGAAGCTACCGCGCAGGTTGGCATAACAATCGAGGAATATATGCGATTCTTTCATCCCGATAGAGCCGAAGGAGGGAGGTGACGGGAGAAAACACAAAAAAAAGAAAGAGCGAATAGTGCCGAAGCACATCTTCGCTCTTCTCCTCTCTCCACTGCGGTGCGTACAGGACTCGAACCAGCGACCTCCTGCGTGACAGGCAGGCATTCTAACCAACTGAACTAACGCACCAGTTTGGAATTGCGGTGCAAAGTTACGCACATTTTTTGAACTGGCAAATTTTTTGGCAACTTTTTTTCAAAAAAAGTGCATTTTCACCCTTTTTTGAACGTTTTGGCGCTACACTATCATAAATTATAGCTTATAAATATACATTATACAGCTATATTTTACATTCTAAAGAGGGTACTATCATAATTCTGCTACTAAAAGGGGTAGTTTTATCAAAAAAACAATAAAAAGAATCATAATTATTTGGAAATTATGTCTTTATGTTTTTATTTTGCGATGCAAATATTAAATTTTTAAAGAAACATCCAAATGACACACACCACTAAAGATTTAACGGTGCGAGAACGTGAAGTTCTAAAGTTTCTTGTCGAGGGTTTGAGCAGCCGAGAGATTGCCGAAAAGCTATATATCTCAATAAATACTGTTCAGTATCACCGCAAGCAATTGTTGCACAAGACTGACTCGCGCAACGTTGCCGAACTAATTGGTAAGGCTTACAGATTTAAATTAATTGACCTAGATTGATGTTCACGACAAAATCATCATGGTATAATTATTATTAACCATCCCAGGAATATTTCAAGGGATGGTTTTTTAATTATAGAGTCCACTTCAAAAAAAGAAACGGCAAACTAAACTAATTTTTAGCTGGTGAAAATCAAGGATAATTTGCTAAGGCGCAACCACTACGGCACATCTCGCAATGTGCAGCCATGAGGCATAGGCCTACACACAGTGCGTTCCAGCTCTGAGTGCTGGAACGCACTGTGTGTTTGAATAAAATGCTTACGCTCGCAAGGCATTGAGCGCTGACAAGGCACGCCTTGTCCCTACATTTTTCTCGCTCAATCGCATTTTTCGCACACCACCAAGTCTCCTACTTGGCGCTATCTACGCCTTAATTGGCTGGTGGCTAGTCGATGATGTCAAATCCTGTGTAGGGCTGTAGGGCCTTGGGGATGCGTATGCCCTCGGGAGTCTGGTTGTTCTCGAGCAGTGCGGCCACGATGCGAGGCAGCGCCAGAGCTGAGCCGTTGAGGGTGTGGCACAGGTGTGTCTTCTTGTCGTCGCCACGATAGCGGCACTTGAGGCGGTTGGCCTGATAGGTCTCGAAGTTGCTCACCGAGCTCACCTCGAGCCAGCGCTTCTGGGCTGCGCTCCACACCTCGAAGTCGAAGGTGATGGCACTGGTGAAGCTCATGTCGCCACCACAGAGCCTGAGGATGTGCCACGGCAGCTCGAGTTTCTCGAGCAGTCCCTGCACATGGTCTTTCATCTGCTCTAGTGCGGCATAGCTGTCCTCGGGGCGCTCAATGCGCACTATCTCCACCTTGTCGAACTGGTGCAGGCGGTTAAGGCCTCGCACGTCCTTGCCATAAGAGCCGGCCTCGCGGCGGAAGCATGCGCTATAGGCACAGTTCTTCTTGGGCAGGTCTTCCTGGTTGATGATCACGTCGCGATAGATATTGGTGACAGGCACCTCGGCGGTGGGAATGAGATAGAAGTTATCGACCTGGCAGTGATACATCTGTCCCTCCTTGTCGGGGAGCTGACCAGTGCCCAGTCCTGAAGCCTCGTTCACCACCAGTGGCGGCTCAATCTCCACATAGCCGGCCTTGACAGCCTCGTCGAGGAAGAACTGGATGAGGGCACGTTGCAGCTTGGCACCCTTGCCCACATACACCGGGAATCCTGCGCCAGTGATTTTCACGCCCAGGTCAAAATCGATGAGGTTATATTTCTTGGCGAGCTCCCAGTGAGGAAGTGCGTCGTCACCCAGATGAGGCTCGGGGCCACCGGTCTTCTCCACCACGTTGTCCTCGGCGGTGCGCCCCTCGGGCACTGCATCGCAGGGCAGGTTAGGGATGGAGAGCAGCAGCTCGGTGATCTCGCTGGCGGCAGCGGTCATGGTGTCGTCAATCTCCTTGTTGGTAGCCTTGAGCTGCGCTACGGCAGCCTTGGCCTGCTCGGCCTCGTCGCGCTTGCCCTGCTTCATGAGGGCACCTATCTGCGCCGCCATCTTGTTCAGTTGCGAAGCGTTGTCGTCGCGCTGCTTCTGCGCAGCACGGCGCTGCTTGTCGAGTTCCACGATTCTCATTATGGGCTCGCGCGCATCAAAATGCTTCACAGCAAGCCTCTCTATCACATGCTCAGGATTTTCGTTGATTACTTGTAGAGTTAGCATATAAAGTTTTTAATTTTAGTTTTCCAGATTGTCTAGTTCCTTAACACTTTTTTCTCAGTCTCCAAAAGATATTGTTCCCGTGGTGCTGCCTTTTTTCTTGGCGATGGGCGAGACGGGTTTAGAGGGAGCGGGCTTGGGGGGAGCGCTCTGCAACTCGCGGAACTCGTTCTTCACCTGCTGGTCGCGCTTGAAGGCGGGGTTCTTCTCGAGCAGGTCAACTATCTCGTCGTTGTCGATGTCCTCGGGACGCAGCACAATATATTGTGCCATGGCACGCTCCAGGTCGAGGTCATAGAATTTGGGACCATATTCCTGCTCTATGCGGCTGGTTGCCGACGTGGCCTTCGCCTCACCGCCCTTCTTCTCGCCCTCGGCCATTGCCGTCTCGGCATCGAGCGACACATTGAAGCCCGAGGCGAGCATTGTAATCTTGATCTTGTCGCCAAGGGTGTCGTCGTAGGCCACACCCCAAATCATGTCGTGGTCGAGCGTGAACTGTGCCATGAAGTTCTTCATCTCATCAATCTCGCTCATCTTGAACTCATCCTTAGCAGTGCGAGAGTAGTAGATGTTCATCAATATGCGCTGCGAGCCATAGATGTCGCGGTTCTTGAGCAATGGGGAGTTGAGAGCGTCTTGAATAGCCTTGGTGACGCGCTGCTCGCCCTCGCCGTAGCCCGAACTGATGATTGCCACGCCGCCTTCGCGCAGGGTGGTGTTCACATCGTTGAAGTCGAGGTTGATGTAGCCGTCAACATTTATCAGGTCGCTGATGCTGCGCGCTGCCACCGACAGCGTGTCGTCGGCCTTGCCAAAGGCGTTCATGAAATTCAGGTCGGGATATATCTCGCTCAACCGCTCATTGTTGATGATGAGCAGGGCATCAACATACTTCTGCATCTCGTCGGCACCACTGAGCGCCTTGATGATTTTCTTCTTTCCCTCAAAGAGGAAGGGGATAGTGACGATGCCTATGGTGAGCACCCCCTTCTCACGGGCGATGCGTGCCACCACCGGAGCGGCACCAGTTCCGGTGCCACCACCCATACCAGCGGTGATAAACACCATCTTGGTCTCGTCGTCGAAGAGGGCCGCGATGTCGGCCTCGCTCTCCTCGGCAGCCTGCTTGGCAAGCTCCGGCTTGTTGCCGGCACCCAGTCCAAAGGTGGTATTGGGGCCTATGAGCACACGGTTAGGCACTGGCGAGTTGTTAAGGGCCTGCCGGTCGGTGTTCATCACCACAAACGACACGCCATTTATGTTTTGCTTATACATGTGGTTGATGGCATTGTTGCCACCGCCACCTATACCTATCACCTTTATCAAACAAGGCTCTCGCTCTGCATCGGTAGTGTCACGGTTGCCAAACCCGGGGTCGGCCTCTATTTCTCCAAAGATGTCTTTCTGCTCGGGCATCACTGGGGCCTTGGTATTGCCTGCATTGCCGTCTTTAACATTGTTTTCCATATATGTGTTGATGTTGTTTACTAGTGAAAAAATCTATTAATGACTATGCCTGTTTTTTTTGGTGTGGAGTCTATTCTTCATCTTCGGGCTCATTCATCAAGTTCTCCATCTTCTTACGAGCCTTTTCGAGCCACGACATGCCCTTGCGACGCTTAGGCTCGGGGCGTAGTTCACTAGGTTCACTCCTAGAGGGCTTGCTCGGACGCACGGGTTCTTCCTCGCGGAAGCGGCCATAGCCGCCGTTATAGTCGTCGGCGTTATCATCATTGCCTCGGCTGCCATAGTCGGGGGCCACATAGTCGTCATCGCTGTTGCCATAGGTGTTTAGGCGCACGCACGACTGGTTGTAGGGCATCTTTTGTGCCGCACTCGAGAGCAGCGAGAACAGCTGCACATACTCGGCACGGTTGATGTTGTGGTCCAGGATGTTGAGGCTCTTGGGATAGGATCCCAGACGCACCTTGAGCTTTATCTCGTCCTCGATGCGTCGCGCCATGCCCTGAAGTTGCGCGCCACCGCCTATGAGCACAATGTTGTGTAAATCTACAATCTTCACGCCAGCATAAGAAATCTGCTGCTTGATGTTGGCAATAATCTCACCCGTGCGGGCAGCTATATAGTTAGCGGCATCGGTAGAGTTCACCCCCTCAATGGAGATGTGATCCACGTTCTTGTCGAGAGGGTTGCTGATGTTCTTCTTCACGCGCTCGGCAGTGTCTTCAAGCACATTGAGACCCACAGTGATGTCGCGAGTGATATTGCGCCCTCCCAGGGGCAACGTGGTGAGATACACCAGCGAGCCGTCTTTGTAAATCGACACCGTGGTAGTCTCGGCGCCCATATCCACCAGCATGCAGCCTAGCGACTTCTCCGAGGGCTCGAGTATCTCGTCGGCCACCACAAGCGGAGTCACCAGATACTCGCGCACTCGCGTGGAACCACTCATCACTCGGTCGAGATTGAGTTTCAAGTTGGGCTTGGCAACTATCAGGTTGAGCTTGATGTTGATGTTTGAGCCAAACTGCCCGCTCGGGCTCTTGGTCTCGTTCTTATCTACATAGTAGGTGCGGGGCACCACCTTGATAGTCTCATAGTTCTTGATGGGGTCACGGCCGGCCTCGTTGATGATGCGGTCGAGCACCTCGTCGGTAATGGGAACTGTGGCATCGAGGGTGTGGTTCACCTCGGTGGGCTTGCTGTGCAGCGACCGCCCGCTCAGTCCCACAAACACCTCATCGATATTGCCATCGATGCGGTTTTCTAGTTTACGGATGATGCTGTTGATGCACCCCTTGGTGTTTTCCACGTTTTGCACGCATCCATGCCTAACGCTATTGGTGAGTTTCTCCACTTCGAGATGATTGATTTGCACATATCCGGCGTTAGTCTTCTCGGCTATGGCACCCACAATCTTCGAACTGCCAATCTCTAAAGCTGCTATGTATTGTGACTTGCTCATATTAAATATAAGTGAGTGTTAAGTGTGTTTTAGTTTCAATTATTTACTGCGGCGACATGGCGCCTTGTCAAGGGAGGAGAGAGAAGGGGGCTCATTTCTTAGACTTGGGAGTCTCCTTGGGCTTCTCCTTGGGCTTCTCCTTGGGCTTCTCCTTGGGCTTCTCCTTGGGCTTCTCCTTGGGCTTTTCCTTGGCCGACGGTTGCTCGGGAGGCTTCTTCACATCCTCCTTGTTCTCGCCACCAGTGGCGCCAGGTGAGGCCGTGAGAGGTTTAGAAGCCGTCTTCTCGGTCGTCATCTTGTTGACCGGGGCCTTGCTGTCGCTGCTCACCCGCATGGTGCCTGGGTCATCGGGAATCTCATCCTCATTGGGGTCATAAACCTTCTCAACCTCCACTATCTTGTCGCGACGCGTAGCCACCACCTGGTGGTCCCATTTTACCGAGATGGTGTCATAATACATCCATCCCTTCACTGGCATCACCTTGTTATAGAACAACTTGAGCTTCTTGAATTTCGACTCAAAATCGCGGCAGTTGCCTATGTTTATCACATGACCCTTTATTGAGGGCACAATTATGATGTTGTTAGTGTCGCTAATGCAATACATCGTCACCAGTGCCTTCAGTGCCGAGTCATTCTCCACATATTGCACCAGTGGCAGCAGTCGCTGGGGTGTGAAGCGGTTACTGAAATGCCCCTTCACGATGGGCACATCAATGTTACACGCAGCAACAGCCGTCATGCGCTTGCCTTGCCGGTTCACATAGTAGGACTGATCGCCGTCGAAGACGCGCATCACGGGCACTATCTGCGACACTTTTATCTTGAGCACTCCACCATTTACAAACATGCACTCCACTGCCTCGATATATTGCGACTGCGAGAGCACATTCTCTATATCTTCCACATTGATTTGCCACACGGGCATGTCCTTAACGATAATGTGCTTGCGCTCTAGCTCCTCGATGACATAGGATGGCGTGACAAAGTTCACACCTTCGTTGTTCTCAATCTCTACCTTGATCTCGGTGCACACCTCATCACGGCTCTTGTTCCTTGCCCAGATGGCGCCACCTATGAGCAATGACAAGAGCACTAAAAGCAATATGTAGCGTGCATATTTCACCGTGACTGCTTTTTAACTTCTTCGCAAATCTGGGGCAACAAATCAATGATGTCGCCTGCCCCAAGCACTAATAAAATATCAAAGTTAAGCAAATGTATCGAGTTAATCAAATTTTCCTTGGAATAAATAGATTTTTTCGCACATTTCACATCTTTTAATATAATTTCGCTCGTTATTCCCTCTATTGGAAGCTCGCGGGCGGGATAGATGGGCAAGAGTATCACCTCGTCGGCATGAGAGAGTGCTGCAGCAAACTCTGTGGCGAAATCACGGGTGCGGGTGTAGAGGTGCGGCTGGAACATCACCGTGAGACGGCGACCAGCATAGAGGTCGCGCACGCTATTGATGCTAGCCAGCAATTCGCTAGGATGATGCGCATAGTCGTCAATCACCACCTTGCCATGCTCGCCAGGCTCCTTGAGCCAAAACTCAAAGCGACGCTTGGCACCCTGAAACGTGGCCATCGCCTCACGCATCGCCTCGGGGTCGATGCCCTCGAGGCGGCACGCCGCCATTGCGGCTATGGCATTCTCGATGTTGATATCTACTGGCACACCAAGCTTGATGCCCGCAATGGTCTCCCAGGGGGTGACCAGGTCGAAGACTATCTCGCCATTGCCCTTGCGCACATGGGCAGCATGGAAGTCGCCCTCCTCTTTAGAATAGGTATAGACCTTAACACCCTCGGCCACACGTGGTTTCAGCGCAAGGCCTGTGTGTACTATCAAAGCGCCATCGTTGCGCACCAGCTCTGTGAAATGCGCAAACCCCTCGAGATAATTCTCGTAGTTGCCATAGATGTCGAGGTGGTCGGGGTCGGTGCTGGTAACAACGGCGATGTAAGGTCGCAAGTGATGAAACGAGCGGTCAAACTCATCGGCCTCGATAACCGAATACGGGCTCTCGGGGGCAAGCAAGAAGTTGCTGTTGTAGTTGCGCAGCACACCGCCCAGGAAGGCGTTGCAACCCACCCCAGCCACCGTGAGGATGTGAGCCGCCATGCTCGAAGTAGTGGTCTTGCCATGAGTGCCAGCAAAGCACATTCCCTTGCTGCTCTCGGTGACCAGCCCCAGCACCTTAGCGCGCTTAACCACCTCAAAGCCGTTGTCACGGAAATAGCGCAGTCCGGCATGGCTGTCGGGGACGGCAGGGGTATATACCACGAGCGTGGTCTCGGGGTCACGGCAGTAGTCGGGAATGAGTTCGGGACTCTCGTCAAAGGCGATTTCCACCCCTTCTTCAACGAGGGCGTGAGTCAATTCACTGGGTGTGCGGTCATAGCCAGCCACCTTCTTGCCAAGAGCCAGGAAATAGCGCTCAAGCGCTGCCATACCAATGCCTCCAGCACCAACAAAATATAATGACTTGTAATCGTTCATTTGTAATTCACAATTGAGAGTTCATATTTAATAGCTAACAAACGCCGACGAGCTAACAAGCTGACAAGGCAATAGAAGCCGTCGCACTTCGCCTACAAGGCACGCCTTGTCCCTACTTAACACTTAACATTTAACACTTAACACTTATTTTCATTCTTATTTTGCGATTTGCAGCACTTTATCTACTATCTTCTCGGCCGAGTCGCGCAGCGCCATCTTCGACACGTTCTCGCTAAGCATGTGCAGCACTCGCTCCTCCCCTATGGTGCTCAGCATCACGTCAACCAGCTTGAAGCCAGCATCTTTGTCGGGAATCATCAGTGCAGCATTGCGGCTCACGAGCGCCATTGCGTTCTTCGTCTGATGGTCCTCGGCAACATTAGGCGACGGGATGAGCAACGACGCCTTGCCAAGCAGCTGCAGCTCGCTGATGGAGCTGGCGCCAGCGCGCGAGACCACCAGGTCGGCGGCACGATAGGCCAGGTCCATGTTGCTAATGAACGGCATCTGCTTGATGTTGGCAACTTGCGACGAGATAAGAGCCTCGCGGCAACGCTCATCATAGATGCGTCCCGACTGCCATATCACCTGCACCTCACTCTCATGCTTGCCTATGGTGCGCAGCCCAGCGATGATGCTGTCGTTAATGGTGCGCGCACCCAGGCTGCCGCCCACTATCAGGATAGTGCGTTTATCAGGGTCGAGGTCAAAAGCCTTGCGGGCTTCCTCCACAGTGGCCTCACACTCAAGCAACGAGCGCCTCACAGGATTTCCCGTGAGCACTATCTTCTCGGCAGGAAAGTAGCGCTCCATGCCGTCGTAAGCCACGCAGATGTACTTAGCTTTCTTGGCCAGGAGCTTATTGGCAACGCCGGCATAGGAGTTCTGCTCTTGCAGCAAGGTGGGGATGTCGTGACGCTGGCACTCGCGCAGCATGGGTCCGCTGGCATAGCCTCCCACACCCACTGCCACATTAGGCTGGAACTCATCGAGGATGGCGCGTGCCATCGTCATGCTCTTCTTGAGCTGGTAGAGCACCTTGAAGTTGCGCCACAGGTGCTTGCGGTCGAAGCCCACCACTGGCAAGCCCTTAATTTCATAGCCTGCCGCCGGCACACGCTCCATTTCCATGCGTCCCTCGGCGCCCACAAACAGGATGTTGGCCTGAGGCACGCGACGCTTTATTTCGTTGGCTATCGACAAGGCGGGGAAGATGTGCCCCCCGGTGCCTCCGCCACTTATCAGCACACTTAGTTTGTTGTTATTTCCACTCATTTTTTACTGGTATTTCTGATGGATTACGGGCATCAAGGCCGCTAGGCAGCGCTATGCCGTCATCCTTGTTCTTTCCGTTGTCAGTGTTGGCGATGGTGCGGCTCACACTGAGCATCACGCCAATGGCGATGCTATTGACGAGTATCGACGTGCCACCCTTAGAGATGAACGGCAGCGGCTGGCCCGACACTGGGAACACACCCGTGTTAATGGCCATGTGAAACAGTGCCTCAAAGGTGATCATCGACGCCATGCCAATGATGAGCAATGCCGGCAGCACGCGATGGCAGCGCCGCGCTATCATCGCCGCTCGCGAGAGCAGCCACAAGTATAGTATCATCACAAAGATGCCGCCCACAAGGCCTATCTCCTCCAAGATAATCGAGAAGATATAGTCGCTGAAGGCCAGCGGCAAGCGGCTGCACTCGCGCGAGTTACCTATGCCCACGCCCCACAGCCCGCCGTGGGCCTGAGCCATAATCGAGAACATCTCCTGGGAGTTCTCGCTATTGACCGAGTCCTTAATGAGCTCATCGCGGTGAAGCCAGTTGTAGATGCGGTCTTTGCGCATGCCGTGGCGTTCTACAACCTTGCTCTTATCTACCGACTTGGCTTTGTCGTCTTGAACAGCAGTCACCTGGCGCATGTTTTCCTCGCGCTTCTCGCTGAGGTCTTTCCACACCCAGAACAGGCCACCCACCACGGCATAGATTGCCAGCACCGCAAGCAACTTCTTGATGCGAGCACCACCCACGACAAACATTGTGGCACTGATGCACATGAGCAGCAGCGTGTTAGTCAAGCCACTGTTAATCATCAGTCCGCCAAAGAAAGCCACCAGGGCTGCCGAGATGGCCACACCCTTGGTTGACACATCGCGGTCTTCCTGGTTCTTAGCCATGATATAGGCCAGAGCTGTTACCGCCGAGAGCTTCGCCAGCTCCGACGGCTGCACCGACAGGTTGATAATCGGTATCGTGAAGGCTCGCTGCGCGCCATTGACCACCTCACCGGCCAGCAGCACATAGACCAGCGCCACCATGGTAAAGATCCACAGCAAGGGGATGAGCACCAGCAGCAGCATCTTGTTGTTGTAGTTGACACGACTCAAGCCCACGACAAAGAGTGCTCCTATAAACAGATAGGACACCTGCTTGATAATGGGCTCATACACGCCCATCATAGCCACGTCGCGGCTCGATGCCGAGTAAGACTCCACTATCGACAGCACCACCAGCGTGAGGTAAATACCCCATATCCACGGGTCGCCATAGCGGATGGTCATCTCCTTATATCTTGATATTTTCTCCTTCTCGCTCATTGCGCCATCATTATTCTAAACCGTTTACACACTCCTTGAACTGCTCGCCGCGGTCTTCGTAGCTCTTGAACAGGTCGAAGCTGGCGCAGCAGGGCGACAGCAGCACCGTGCTGCCCTCCTGGGCCAGAGCGCGGCATTTCTCCACACATTCCTTCATGCTGCGGGCATCTTCTATCACGGGCACCTTGCCATCGAAGAAAGCATGCAGCTTGCTATTGTCCACACCCAGACACACTAGGGCTACCACCTTTTCCTTCACAAAGTCTTCTATCTCGCTGTAGTCGTTGCCCTTGTCCTTGCCACCGAGGATGAGCACCACGGGGTCGGTCATGCTTTCTAGAGCATACCAGGTGGAGTTGACATTAGTGGCCTTAGAGTCGTTGATATATCTCACACCGTGCAGCGTGCGCACATACTCGAGGCGGTGCTCCACAGCCTCAAAATTGGCAAGCGCACGGCGTATGTTCTCTTTCTTGATATCGAGCAATGTGGCACTGATACCGGCCGCCATAGAGTTGTAGATGTTGTGAAGGCCTTTCAATGCCAGCTCGCTGCTGGGCATGTGCCACTCATCGCCCTCCACATTGAAGCACAGCGTGCCATCGCTCAAGAAGGCAGTACACGACTTGTCGTCGCGGGCACTGAAGGGGAAGAAGCGAGCCTCGCTCTTGATGTTCTTGAGCTGTGCCGAGATGATGGGGTCGTCCTCCCAGTAGATGAAGGCGTCCTCGCTGGTCTGGTTCTGCATGATGCGGAACTTGGCAGCGGCATAGTTCTCCATCTTGTAGTCATAGCGGTCGAGGTGGTCGGGGGTGATATTGAGCATCACGGCAATGTTAGCACGGAAGTCATACATGTTGTCGAGCTGGAAACTGCTCAACTCTATCACATACACCTCGTGCTGCTCGGTGGCCACCTGCATCGCCAAGCTCTTGCCGACATTACCGGCAAGACCCACATCAAGCCCTGCTTCCTTAAGGATGTGATAGGTGAGCAAGGTGGTGGTGGTCTTGCCGTTACTGCCGGTGATGCACACCATCTTAGCATCGGTGTAGCGGCCTGCAAACTCTATCTCAGAGATCACAGGAATGTTCTTAGCCATCGCTTTGACGATGAGCGGCGCGGTAAGGGGCACACCCGGACTTTTCACTATCTCGTCGGCTGCCAGCACCTTTTGCTCGGTGTGGTGCCCTTCTTCCCAAGCGATATCCCACTTGTCAAGAATTTCCTTGTAGCGTGGAGCTATGGTTCCCATGTCGGTGAGCCACACCTCCATACCCTTAACTTTGCCTAGCACAGCAGCTCCAACGCCGCTCTCTCCGCCTCCTATAACTACTAAACTTTTCATTTCCTTTTGTTGGTTTTTTTAAAATACTCGTTTTTACTATGATGACTCAATATTTTAATATCTCGTTTTTTATCTCACTTTCAGTGTGATTATCGTCAATGCTGCCAGGATGATGGTGAAAATCCAGAAACGCAGCGTGATTTTCGACTCATGAAACCGGTTGCGGGGCCAGTTGCGGAACACATACTTGCACTCCGGGTCGAGGTCCTTGTCGAGCTTGCGAAAGTTGTCATGAATCGGGGTGGAGCGAAACACTCTCACCTTCTTGCCCTTGTGCTTGTAGTACTTGAAGACCTGTGTCTGGATAATCACCGTGAGGCTCTCCATCAGGAACACGCCACACAAGATGGGCACCAGCAGCTCCTTGTGGATAATGACAGCACACACGCCAATGATGCCACCAATGGTGAGCGAACCGGTGTCGCCCATAAACATCTGGGCGGGATAGGCGTTATACCACAGGAAACCTATCAAGGCCCCCACAAAGGCGCACATAAACACCACCAGCTCCTGGCTGTCGGGGATATACATGATGTTGAGGTAGGAGGCATACTCAAAGTTGGAGCTCACATAGGCGAGTATGCCCAGTGCCACACCCATAATTGCCGAGTTGCCGGCACACATGCCGTCCATGCCGTCGTTAAGGTTGGCACCGTTGCTCACGGCAGTCACCACCAGTATCACCATCAGCACAAACAAGGCCCATCCGGCTGCGCCTCCCCACTTGCCCATCCACTTGGTGAAGTAGCCATAGTCCAGATTATGGTTCTTCACAAAGGGGATAGTGGTCTTGAGCGACTTCTCGGCTTTGTCTTTGTGTACCACAACAGTTTTCTGCTCGTTACTGCCAGCATCGTGTGCTCCTGCGGCCACCTGCGCCTCAGGCTGAGTGCTTGGTGCCACCACAGCCTCCTTCTGGGTGGATACTGTCACGCGCTCTATGTTCTCGTGCATCACCACATCGGGGCTAAGCCACAGCACCAGGCCCACAATGAGGCCTATACTCACCTGACCCACAATCTTGTATTTACCCTTCAAGCCTTCTTTGTGCTTGCGGTAGATTTTGATGTAATCGTCGCAAAATCCCAGGAAGCCCAGCCACACCGTGGTGATAATCATCAAGATGATGTAGATGTTGCGCATGCGGCCCAGCAGCAGCACTGGCAGCAAGATGGCGGTGATAATCACCAGTCCACCCATCGATGGAGTGCCCACCTTCTTCTCGCCAAAGGGGTCGATCGAGGCATCGCGCTGGGTCTCACCAATCTTGCGCTTGCGCATGTAGTGAATGAACTTCTCGCCCAGCCATGCCGAGAGCACTAGCGAGAGGATGAGCGTGAGCAGCGCACGAAACGAGATATACTGCCACATGTGCGCCCCAGGAATATTGTATTGCTCTAAAAATCTAAATAAGTAGTAAAGCATAGCCTCTAGTTTTTTAGGTTTTGTTCTATAAGTTCTAGAATTTCTAGATTTTATTTCTCGGTCTCAAATATCTTAATTATCTCCTCGCGGTCGTCGAAGTGGTGCTTCACACCCTTGATTTCCTGATAGTCTTCGTGACCCTTGCCGGCAACCATCACCACATCACCACTCTGGGCGAGCTGGCATGCCACCTTGATGGCCTGGCGACGGTCGGTGATAGTGAGCGTGGTGGGGAGCTTCTCGGCTGGCACGCCAGCCTGCATCTCGCGCAGTATCTCGTCGGGGTCCTCGTTGCGAGGGTTGTCGCTGGTGAGTATCACACGGTCGCTGCGCAGCACTGCCTCGCGAGCCATGATGGGACGCTTGCCCTTGTCGCGATTGCCGCCACAGCCACACACCGTGATGAGCTGACCCTTGCCCTTGAGCACCTCGTTCACCGCGTCGAGCACATTGACCAGAGCGTCGGGGGTGTGGGCATAATCAACGATGGCAGTGTAGCCACGTGGCGAGCGCAGCGTCTGGAAACGGCCAGCCACTGGCACGAGACGGCTCATGGCCACGAGCACCTCGTCGCGGCGCCATCCCAGCAGCAGCCCTGCGGCAAAGACGGCGGTGAGGTTATAGGCATTGAAGCGCCCAGTGAACATAGTCTCGAGCTCGGTGTCGTTGATAATGAGTGAGGTGCCGTCGAGGCGGTCTTCCACTACCCGGCACTTGAAGTCGGCAAGCGACCGCAGCGAGTAGGTATATTTCTTGGCCTTGGTGTTCTGCACCATCACCGCGCCCACTTTGTCGTCGGCATTGACCACGGCAAAGGCGTCGCTGTCCAGTGCGTCAAAGAACATCTTCTTGGCAGCGATGTAGTTATCTACAGTGCCATGATAGTCGAGGTGGTCGCGAGTGAGGTTGGTGAAGATGCCACCAGCAAAGCGCAGGCCGTCGATGCGGTGCTGCGAGCAGGCATGTGAGCTCACCTCCATGAAGGCATAGTCGCAACCAGCCTCCACCATGTCGTGAAGCAAGCGGTTGAGCGTGAGGTGGTCGGGGGTAGTCTGCTTGGCAGGCTCCACACGCTCGTCGATGATGTTCTGCACTGTCGATAGCAAGCCAGCCTTATAGCCCAGCAGGCGCGCCAGCTCATAGAGCAAGGTGGCGATGGTGGTCTTGCCATTGGTGCCAGTGACGCCCACCAGGCGCAGCCTCGACGACGGGTGGTCATACCATGCGCTGGCAAGGTGAGCCAGCGCCACGGTGCTGTCGGGAACCTGGATATATGTCACCTGCGGCGAGAGCACCTCGGGCAGAGTCTCGCACACCACTGCTGTGGCACCATCGCGTGCCACTTGTGGCAGGAACTGATGGGCATCGACTGCCACGCCACGCACTGCCACAAAGAGGGCACCGCTGGTCACGAGCCTGGAGTCGCACACCACGTCGGTCACCATCTTGCTGGTGTCGCCAGTAACCTGCAACACCTCTATATCACTTATCAGTTTCTCTATTGTCTTAGCCTTCATATCTTCTTCTTACTCTTTTTGATTTTTTAATTACATTTCTAAGGTCAAATTTATCACTGCACCCCTGTTAAACCCTGTGCCCGCTGGCAGGCTCTGGCTCACCACACGGCCAGCGCCCGAGAAGCGCACGTTAAGCCCCTGCTTCTCGAGGCACGCCAAGGCCTCGCGAATGGTCATCCCGCACACATTGGGCACACCCGATACTGGGCGCGACGGAGCACTAGAAAACTTTGCGTTGACGGCTCCGAGGAAGCTGCGCAGCTCACCAAGCAAGGTGCTGTTGCTCTGATAGAACAGCGTGGGTTCCTTTTGATACTGAGTCTTGCTCGAAGTGGTGTGTTTAGAAGCCGAAGCAGTGTCGTAATTGTGGTTGTTGCCAAGCAAGCCGCAAGCATACATCTTGGCGGCAATGTTGCGAAGCACAACGCCACTGCTGGCAGCAGCACCACGGTTGGCACGAAGCATCAGCACAATGCAGCTGTATTTCGGGGCGTTATAAGGGAAAAAGCCACAAAAGGCCAAGCGCTTCTCGTCGCTGTAGGTGCCATCGCTCCTGACGGTGTAGGCGGTGCCCGTCTTGCCAGCAATCTCCACATTCTCGTCCTGCACCCAGCGCCGCGCCGTGCCATTGTTGCCCCACACCACATCGTGAAGCATGATGCGCAGTTTCTCGGCATTCTCGGGACTGCACACCTGCTTGCGCACATAGGTGATGGGCACGATAGAGTCGTGGTCGCTGCCTGGACGCGTGAGCTTCTTCACCAGGTGAGGGCGCACATACTTGCCGTCGTTGGCAATGGCATTATACATGGCAAGGGTGTGCAATGGCGGGATGAGGGTGGCATAGCCATAGGCCATGCGAGTGAGGGCCACGCGGTCCCAGTTGGCATGACCGAGTTTTGCGATCTTGGGCTCCTGCTCGCCACCAATGCCTGAGTAGAAGGGCTCAAAGAAGCCCATCTGCTCCAGCCGCTGGCGGAAGCCATCGGGATTTTTCTCATATTTCTTGAGGATAATCTTCGACATGCCCACATTACTCGACATCTCTATAATCTGGCGCGCCGACAATGAGCTGCCGCCATGTGAGTCCCTGATCTCGCTACCACCATAATTGAACACCGAGCCAGTGGCCCATGGGGCGTTAATGTCGGTGACGATGCCGTCTTCGAGGGCTACCATCATCGAGATGGGCTTCATCACCGAGCCTGGCTCATAGCCCAGCACGGCATTGTTGCGGCCCTCGTAGTAGTCTTGTATTTTGTCGTTCCACTCCAGGTTGGAGATGGCCTTAATCTCGCCAGTGGCAACCTCCATCAGCACACAGGTGCCCCACACAGCATCGGTTTCTTTGCACACCTTATACAGCTCATTCTCCACTATGTCTTGAAGCTGCACGTTGATAGTGGTGGTGATGTCATAGCCGGGCACTGCCGGTGTGCTCTCCCAGTCAACAATGCGGTTGGTGAGCTGGATGCGGCGTTTCACGCCTGGCACACCGTAGAGCAGTGAGTCGAGGGCCATCTCAAGCCCCGACCGGCCATGCTGTCCTTCCATGTTTTCTACCTCACCCACAATGCCAATGCTTCGTGATGCCATCTGACCATAAGGTTTTACTCGCTTTACTACTGGGTCGGAATAGAAGCCGTTCTTATTCTTTGGCAAGTTAAGGAAAGGAAATGATTTAAGGCGCACAAACTGTGCATGTGTTAATCCGGTAAACAATGGATAGACTTTATTTTTGTGGGCTTTAAACTGAGCCATTAGTTCTTTCTTCCAGTCCTCAGCACTCTTCTTGTTCTCGCAGAATACCTGAAGGCTGTCGCACAACACATCCACACTGTCCTTGAAGTCGTTGTTCGCAAAACCCTCGCACGACCAGTCGATGCGAGCGGTATAATAGTTAAGGTTGGCGGCGAGCACACTGCCATTGTCCGAGAGTAATCGGCCGCGCTCTGGAGGCAAGACAGTCTCCTTCTTGAGCAGACCATCGGCCTTGTCGTTCCAGGCCTTGGCTTCAACTATCGAGATTTTTAACATGTTGTAGATTATCGCAGCCGAGAACAGCAATATAACTGCTATCACTACCAGATAGCGAAAAAGGATGTGTTGTTTGTTAGAGGTTTTCATCGTTCTGTGAGTTTAAATGGTGGTTCCTTCGATAAATTTAAATCTAATCCCATCGAGTCAACGCGGGCCTTCATCTGGCTCTCCAAGATGCGAGAATTGTAGCGTGAGCTGGCATCCACAAAGTCGGTGCTGGCATTGTTGAGCATCACTTTCATCGTGCCGAGCTTAGCTTTGTCGCTCTGATAGACATACTTGTTAGAAATATACATCAGCAGCATCACCGTGCCGGCTACCACATATATCCAGTAGCGCTTGAAAAATCCCAACGAGAGAAAAGAGCGACCCTGCAACAAGCGCTGTATCAGCACAATAGGATTGAGGGTGAAAGTTTCCTCCTCCCTCTCTACTTCGTGTTTTCTATTACTCCTCTTTGCCATAGTCGGTGATGAGATTTACTATCGTTTACAATCTTAAATTATAACAACTAAATACTTAAAAACTAAAAAGTTATAAACTACAAACTATTAACTGTGAACTATTAACTATTAACTATTAACTATTAACTTTCTCTGCTATGCGCAACTTAGCACTGCGCGAGCGAGGGTTGCGCTCCACCTCGGCCTCACTGGCGGTGATCACCTTGTTGTTGACGAGCCGCCACGGAGTGGTGACCCTGCCATAGAAGTCTTTATCGACCTTGCCCTCAACATTGCCGCTGCGCATGAAGTTCTTCACCAAGCGATCCTCAAGCGAGTGGTATGTGATAACTACGAGGCGGCCGCCAGGCTTGAGCACTGCCAGCGACTGAGTGAGCAACCGCTTGAGGGCGTCGATCTCATGGTTCACCTCGATGCGCAACGCCTGGAACACCTGCGCCAGCTCTTTCTTCTCCTGGCGGCGCCCTATCAGTGGCGACACCACCTCCACCAGGCGACCGGTAGTCGTTATCTCGCTTGCGGCGCGAGCCTTGACAATGGCACTGGCCAGGCGGCGCGACTGCTTGAGCTCTCCGTAGAGGTAGAGCACCGTCGCTAACTGCTCCTCGCTATAGGTGTTGACTATTGCCGCTGCATCGACCTTGCTGTCGCGGTTCATGCGCATGTCGAGGCGGCTGTCGTGCCTGAACGAGAAACCACGCTCTCCATCGTCAAAGTGGTGGAACGACACGCCCAGGTCGGCGACAATGCCATCTACCTCATCCACACCATAATAGCGCAAAAAATTCTTTAAAAAAGAGAAATTGCTGTGTACAAAAGTAAATCGATTGTCATCCAGCCTATTAGCCCATGCATCCATATCCTGGTCGAGCGAGAAAAGACGACCTTCGTCACCCAACCTCGCCATGATGGCACGGCTGTGACCACCACCACCGAAGGTAACATCCACATAGGTGCCACTGGCGGTGATATTCAGCCCGTTAATAGTCTCCTCCAAGAGAGCGGGAATATGATAATCGGTAGGGGTCATTTCACTCGTTTTTTGGCGCAATTTCGTCGATTTCGTTTTGACGGTGTAAAATTACAAACAAAAACTGGAATTTACAAATCCAAACAAAAGAATTTTCATTTATTTACAAAAAACTTATCAACAAGCCTGTTGATAACTTCTTAATGCACTGATTATCAAAACACTCTTTATTTTGCCAAATATTTTGGCATTGTAAACTATTCACAATTGAAAAACCACAAGAGAGCAATTGCTCTGACCCTTGCTATAACCATTTTTTTGCATGGAACACATAATATTTTTTCTCAATTAAATTATTTAATGTATCTTTGCTTGCTTTTTTGAAAAAAGCACATAACCAAACTTATTATAAACAACTATTCATTAACATCTTAAACCAATTAAAATGGCAAAAAACCGATTCTTTTTTCTGCTTATGCTCTGCATGAGTATTGGATTGCTTGCGCAAGCTGCTCCAATCACCCAACAACAGGCACAGCAGGAAGCATCCAACTTCTTGCGCAGCAAGCAGAAAGCTAACAATGGCCTGAAATTTGCTGCTAAAGGCAACCCCACAGTACAGGCGGCAACAACCAGCAATGCAGCCTACTACGTGTTTAACATTGGCAACAACCAGGGATTCGTAATCGTCGCTGGAGACGACCGCATCAACCCAATCCTGGGATATAGCGACCAGGGCTACTACGATGAGAAAAAAGCCCCTGCCAACATGAAGGCATGGCTCAACGAGTATGCACAGCAAATAGCACTGCTCGACAAAGTGGCTGGCATCAAGGGTGCCATTGCTGCGCCTAAAGCACAAAATGTGGTTGACACTCGCAACTCTATCGCTCCAATGATCACCACCAAGTGGGACCAGGCTACCCCCTACTGGAACGAGTGCCCACAATTCATGAACAGCGACAACGAGGAGGACGGCTATGAGCTGGCCTACACCGGCTGTGTGGCCACTTCAATGTCGCAGCTGATGAATTTCTACAAATTCCCTGAGCAGACCACACAGGTGATTCCAGCTTACTCTTTCACCTATAGCGATGGCAACTACAACTACGCCACCGTGCAGATGGATGAGCTGCCCATCACCACCTTTGACTGGGCTCACATGCGCGACACCTACACTGGTGCCGAAGACGAAGTATATACCTCGGCTGTGGCTCACCTCATGTTCTATGTGGGATGCGCGTTGAAGTCGCAATATGGCGTCTCGGCAACTGGTGCCTACACCGACGACATCCCCAAGGCATTCGGCATCTTTGGCTACGGCTCTAAACTCGCCTATCGCAACGACTACACTCAAGAGGTGTGGGACGAGATGGTTTATCAAGAGCTCGCTGCCGGCCGACCCATGATTTACAACGGCACAGCAGGCAGTGGCGGCGGCCACTCGTTCATCTGCGACGGCTATGAATATGGCAACTACTTCCACATCAACTGGGGATGGGGAGGCATGGGCAACGGCTTCTTCCAGCTCGCCGTGCTCAACCCCTACGCCAGCGGCATTGGCGGCTCGTCGAGTGCCGAGGGCTACAACATGAAGCAGAACATCGTGTATAACATCATACCCGGTGGCACTCCTCCTCACGAGGACGAAGAGGAACCGGCACTCACCGCTACCTCCACTAGCGGACCTACCGGATGGGACCGTGACTCGAAGGCTAATCCTTTCAAGATTTACAAGTCTAAGATTGTGAAGGTGAGCTACAGCGACCACTCGGGCTCGGGCAAGAAGTTCAAGACCGCTCTGGCTCTCCTGAATCCCGCCGACGGCACCTTCGAAGTGCTCGCCAACTCGGCCGACAATATCTACATGCAAGTCACTACCTCGGCACTGGGACAAACTCACAGCTTCGGTAGCGGCGTGGCTTCTAACTCTGACCAAGTCATCCCCTTCGGAGCCGGCCTCACTGGCATTTACCACCTCGTGGGCGTTTACCAAGTGGAAGGCTCTAGCGAGTGGAAACTCATGAAGGAAACTGACCGCCACTACATCGAGGTGAACATGAGCAACACCTATTGCCAGGCCAGCGCACATCCCACCATCGACCTGCAGGCCACCAACTGGGAGTTCACCGGCGGTGAGCGCGTGGGCGTGAAGGAGCAAGTGAATGTCACTGTCAAGAACAACAGTGTTGACCGCTTCTTTGGCGACCTCTATCTCGACTTTGGAGGACAGCAAATCGACGAGTACTCACAATACACCACCGTAGTGCAAGCCGAGGTGCTTCCTGGCCAAGAGTCGGTAGTGACCTTCAACGTCACCCCAGCTTCGGCAGGAACTAAAGCAGTTAGGCTCATGCGCATTAATCAGTATGGCGAATACATCACCATTGGCACAGGCTCAGTAACCATCGCTCAAAGCGAGGAAGCCGAGGAAATTGACCTCTCGGTAGTAATCAAGGCCGAGAACTCGGTGCCTGCCGACGACCCCAATAGCCACGACGTGATTTACGACAGTCACGCTCGCTTCAGCGCCACTATCACTAACCACAGCAACGGCGCCTACAGCAAGTATGTGCTCGCTCCACTGTTCATCGTCGAGGACGGCAAGGGCTCAATGGTGACCTACAAGCAGAGCCAGCTCTCGCTCGCCGCTGGCGAGTCGAAGACTCTTTACTTCGACTTCGACAATCTTGCCTACGGCTCTACCTATGCTATGAACATCTATGCCCGCAACAACGTGCCCGACAGCGAGGACGCTTCGCACGTCGATAACATTGTTAAGCCTGGCGAGTCGGTTTACTACGACATCCTCCCTGGCATCATCACCTGGAACGCACAAGGCACACGCAACAGCTACAAGCCCGAAGAGGGATTCCAGGTTGAGCCTAGCGTGGCTGCCGTTAGCCTCCTGGGGCTCACCCTCAACAACATCCTTCCTAACACTAACCCCAACACGCTGTATTTCATCGACGAAGGGGCAGCGGCACCAGCAAGCCTCAATGGCAGCAACATCGTGGCAGGCAATGCTGCACAGAGCATCGTGCTCAAGGACGGATACCCCTACTTCACACCACAGAGCTTCACCGCACAGAGCATCAGCTATGAGCGCACCTTCGACAAAGCTCGCCAGGACGGCGTGGACGAGAACTGGAGCACCATCGTGCTGCCATTCACCCCTGCCACTTGCTCGGCAAGCAGCAGCGACATGTGGATTGAGCGCTTCGCTCAAGAGGCCGACGGCGTGGCAACATTTGCTCAGGTCGAGAACATCGAGGCCAACGTGCCCTATATCATCGCCATCAACAAGGCTGCCAATCTCACTGGCACTCCCATCACCTGGAGCGCTACTGGCGTGCAGCTCAAGGCTGAGCCCATCGCCTACACCAGCGGTGAGAACTACTTGATGGCCGGAACATTTGCCGGCGAGACTCTCGAGGACATCTATAGCGTGAACGAAGCTGGAGCAGCCGCACAATGGGGCAACACCTATGTGGCACCATTCCGCGCCTTCTTCAAGGAGATTGCCGCACTCGACAGCCACGAGAGCATCATGCTGCCTGGTGAGCAACAACAGCAGCAGACCATTCCTGGCGACGTCAACGGCGACGGAGAGGTGACTACTGTTGACGTGACAGCACTCTACAGCTACATCCTCACTGGCGACGACAGTGCCATCGTCAACGGCGACCAGAGCGGCGACGGCGAAATCACCACCGCCGATGTTACCATTGTTTACAACATCATCCTCGGATCTAAATAACACCAGCTCCAAGATGTAAATAGAAAAGAGGCTCGAGGCACAAACCTCGAGTCTCTTCTTTTCTTGTCACGTTTGTTGCGATGCCATCGCAACAACACACACACCAGCCAGCACCCAATCTTTACTGGCGGCGGCGCTTGAATTCTATTACCTTCTCCATTACATGCTCCTTCTTCACAAGCACTGCAACAAAGACCAGGAGCAGCAGGGTGCGGTAGGTCACATTCTCGAAGCTGCCACCCCAGTCAACCAGCACGCTTGCTGCATAGAGCACTGCCGTGAGCCCTACGTAGAGGCCTATCTCCTTCAACGGATAATCGATGGGATAATATTTCCTGCCCACTATGTAGCACAGCACCATCGCCACGCCATAGCCCACAAAGCCTCCCCAGGCACATGCCATGTAGCCAAAATGCGGCACAAACAAGAAGTTGATAGCCACCAAGACCACGCAGCCTATGAGCGAGAACCACGCGCCCCAGATGGTCTTATCCACCAGTTTGTACCAGAACGACAGGTTGAAATACACGCCCATCATTATCTCGGCAGCCATCACTATGGGCACCACCTTCAGGCCCTCCCAGTAGTCGCGCCCTATCAGGTACTTGAGCACATCAATCCATGCCACCACCATCAGGAACGCCAGCAGCGTGAAGATGAGAAAATACTTCATCGCGGCGGCATAGGCCTCGCGGTTGTCCTTGTCGCGGCTCTTGCCGAAGACAAACGGCTCGTAGGCCCAGCGGAAGGCATTAGTGATAATTGCCATTATCATCGCTATCTTGCATGCCGCGCCATAGATGCCTAGCTGAGCGCGACCGTTGGCACTGTCGTCGATGAAGGGGTAGAGGATCTTGTCGGCAGTCTGGTTGAGAATGCCCACAACTCCCAGCACCAGCAACGGCCATGTGTATTCAAGCATGCGCTTGAGCAATGGACGGTCGAGCTTGAACTCTATGCTCTTAATCTCCTTCCAGAACAGCAGTGTCACCAAGCCGGTGCACACCAGGTTGAGGTAGAAGGCATAGCCCACACCCACATTAGGGTCATAAATCGTGCCTATGGCAGCTGGGTACTTCTCATAGAGCCAAGGCAACAGCAAGAAATACACCAGGTTAAGACCTATGTTGAGGATGATGAACGAGAACTTGAGGGTGGCAAACTTGAGAGGCTTGTGCTGATAACGCAGATAGGCATAAAGAATAGACTGCACAGCATCGAGGGCCACCACCACGGCCATCACCCAGATGTAGCTCGGGTGGGCACCATAGCCCATCGCCGGAGCCAACCAGGGCAACGACAGCAGCACCAGCAGCACAAAAATCGCCGACACCGCAGTCACCGAGATGAACGATGTAGATAACACTGCCTTGGGATTTTCACCATCTTTGTTAGCAAACCTGAAGAACGTGGTCTCCATGCCAAAGGTGAGAATAATGATTATCAGCGCCGTGTAGGCATAGATATTGGTGATAATGCCATAGCCACCCGACGAGGCACTGATTTTTGCCGTGTAAAGCGGCACTAGCAGGTAGTTCAAGAAACGACCCACCATTCCCGTCATGCCATAGATGACGGTGTCTTTTGCTAAAGACTTTAGATTTGCCATAAATTTTTCTTTCCTTTGTTAGAACAATTTGGGCTGGCTGTCGCTCACAGGACGGTCTAGCTTCAAGTGACGGAATGCCAGGTCGGTGGCCACGCGACCACGAGGGGTGCGCTTGATGAAGCCTTCTTTTATCAAGAACGGCTCATACACCTCCTCTATAGACCCCGCATCCTCGTTCAATGCCGCAGCAAGGGTTGACAGACCCACCGGACCACCGCCAAACTTGTCGATAATCGTTGTCAACAGTTTGTGATCCACCTCATCAAGGCCGTAGGTGTCGATGTTTAATGACTCTAGGGCATATTTCGCTATGGCACTGTCGATCTTGCCGCTGCCCTTCACCTGGGCAAAGTCGCGCACACGACGCAGCAACGAGTTGGCAACTCGTGGCGTGCCACGACTGCGCAACGCTATCTCGCGCGCCGCGTCGTCATAGATGGCCACATGCAGCAACCTTGCCGAACGCTTGATGATGCCCTCGAGCACCTCGTGACCATAGTACTCCAGGTGGCAGTTGATGCCAAATCGCGCACGCAACGGTGCCGTGAGCAGGCCACTGCGTGTGGTAGCGCCAATGAGTGTGAATGGCGACAGCGTGAGTTGAACCGACCTTGCACCAGGACCCTTATCAATCATTATATCAATGCGATAATCCTCCATGGCAGAGTAGAGATACTCCTCCACCACAGGGCTCAACCGGTGTATCTCGTCGATAAACAGCACATCGTTCTCCTCGAGCGACGTGAGCAGGCCTGCCAAGTCGCCAGGCTTGTCGAGAACAGGGCCGCTAGTGACCTTGAAGCCCACACCCATCTCGTTGGCTATAATGCTCGACAACGTGGTCTTGCCAAGGCCGGGAGGACCATAAAACAAGGTGTGGTCGAGTGCCTCACCACGCTGGCGAGCAGCAGCGACAAACACCCTGAGGTTGTTGATAATGCCCTCCTGACCAGCAAAGTCGTCAAACCTCACCGGACGCAGAGCTTTCTCAAAATCGCGGTCGCCTTGAGAGCGCTCTTGACGGATGTCGAAATCTTCGTTCATAAAATGTGTGGAATTATCAATCTGCAAAATTAATAATAAAACGCTAAAGCAACAAAACTTTTTGAAAATCGTCGCGGCAAGCTACAAAAAAGGCGTCGCCACTAGTGTGAACCACCAGGCGACGCTATTTTTGTAATCTACCGCGTGCGTTATGTCATTTTCCAAACTTGATGCGCAGCTTCTCTATCATGTCCTGAGTCATAGTGTCGAGGTCATACTCTGGCTTCCAGTCCCACTCCACACGAGCACAGGTGTCGTCGAGGCGGTTAGGCCAGGAGTCGGCAATGCCCTGGCGCAGTGGATCGTTCTGATACTCCATCTCAAAGCCAGGAATGTACTTCTTGATGCAATTATAAATGATCTCGGGGTCAAAGCTCATCGACGCAATGTTAAACGAGTTGCGGTGAACAAGACGGTCAGGGTTGGCCTCCATAATCTCGATGGCAGCACGCAAGGCGTCGGGCATATACATCATGTCCATGAACGTGCCGGCCTTGATGGGGCACTGGAACTTCTCGCCCTTGACAGCACTGTAGTAGATGTCAACAGCATAGTCGGTAGTGCCTCCGCCTGGAGGGGTGACATAAGAAATAAGGCCAGGGAAACGCACCGAGCGAGTGTCAACGCCAAAACGAGTGAAATAGTAGTTGCTCAGCAACTCGCCACTAACCTTTGTGACGCCATACATGGTGCGGGGCTGCTGAATGGTGTCCTGAGGAGTGCCATCCTTGGGAGCGTTGGGGCCAAAAGAGCCTATTGAACTGGGGGTGAAAACAGCACAGTTGCACTCGCGAGCCACCTCGAGGGTGTTCATCAAGCCACCAATGCCTATCTTCCACGCTAGCAGGGGCTTGCTTTCGGCTACCGCCGAGAGCAACGCAGCAAGGTTGTAGATAGTGTCGATGCCATATTTCTTCACGGCATCGGCAATCTGCTGCGCATTGGTGATGTCAACCACCTCTTTAGGGCCTGTCTCAGCAAGCTCGCCTTTAGGTTCTGCGCCAGGAATGTATCCGGCTACTACGGCATCGTTGCCATAAATGCTTCTAAGCTTCATGGTGAGTTCAGAGCCTATCTGCCCTGTTGACCCAATTACTAAAATATTCTTCATTTCGTGATTTAAAATAGTTGTTTTAAAGTTATGATTTGCAAAATTACTCACTAACAATCAAAAATAATAAAATTTCGGCAAAAAAATTGTTCTATGTCGCATTTTTTTTAGAACTTTGTGGGTATCGAAGAGTAAAACTAACCTAAATAAACTACTATTTAATCTTACAAAACTAACTATGTACGGCAAATTTCAAGAACATCTAACCAACGAACTGGCTGCTATCAAAGAGGCTGGTCTCTACAAAGAAGAAAGATTAATCACCACAGCTCAAAAGGCTGCTATCAAAGTGAAACCCGGCACCGACGTGCTCAACTTCTGTGCCAACAACTACCTAGGACTGAGCGATAACCCTCGACTCATCAACGCAGCACAAGACATGATGGCGAAGCGAGGCTTTGGCATGTCGAGCGTGAGATTTATCTGCGGCACACAAGACATCCACAAGGAGCTGGAGGCTGCTATCAGCGACTATTTCCACACCGAGGACACTATCCTCTACGGGTCATGCTTCGACGCTAACGGTGGACTCTTTGAGGCTCTGCTAGGACCCGACGACGCCATCATCAGCGACGCTCTCAACCACGCCTCTATCATCGACGGTGTGCGCCTGTGCAAGGCTAAACGCTACCGCTATGCTAATGCCAACATGCAGGAACTCGAAGAGTGCCTCAAGCAAGCACAAGAGCAACGCTTCCGCATCATCGCCACCGACGGCGTCTTCTCTATGGACGGCAACGTGGCGCCAGTTGATAAAATCGTTGAGCTCGCCGAGAAATACGACGCTATGGTAATGGTCGATGAGTCGCACTCCGCAGGTGTCGTTGGACCCACAGGTCACGGTGTAGCCGAGCAGTTCAACCTCTACGGCAAAATCGACGTCTTCACCGGCACGCTCGGCAAAGCGTTTGGTGGTGCTATGGGTGGCTTCACCACTGGCCGCAAGGAGATCATCGCCATGCTGCGCCAGCGCTCACGCCCCTATCTGTTCTCTAACTCAGTGGCACCAGTAATCGTGGGCGCAAGCCTCGAGATGTTCAAGATGCTCAAAGAGAGCAACGCCATCCACGACAAACTCATCGACAACGTCAACTACTTCCGCGACAAAATGATTGCAGCAGGATTCGACATCAAGCCCACACAGAGCGCTATCTGCGCAGTGATGCTCTACGATGCCAAGCTCTCGCAAGACTTTGCCGCTGCCATGCAAGAAGAGGGCATCTATGTCACCGGTTTCTACTATCCCGTGGTGCCCAAGGGCGAGGCACGCATCCGTGTGCAGCTCTCAGCAGGACACGAGCGCGAGCACCTCGACAAGGCCATCAATGCCTTCATCAAGGTAGGAAAGAACCTCGGAGTGATAAAGTAACACCTTTTCTTAAAAGAATTCAGAAAAGCTCTCATGGCATAGCTTGCCTAGAGAGCTTTTCTTTATTTCTCATAATTAGGAAAAAATCAATAAAAAGCACTTGTTAATAACTTTTTCTAGTAAAAACCAATATTGTCCTAAATAATTTTGTTAGAAATCACGATAGTTACGGCCAGTACTTAAAGAATTGGCCATTAATTGAACGAGAGAAACTGCCGATACCCCCCACCGCTCAAATTTCCTCATC